>Ga0209203_1000149_pt1 | contig 59813 bp, 67 predicted proteins | sample AD_UKC109_MetaG_FD_184423 | JGI IMG/M metagenome (GOLD analysis project Ga0209203, IMG submission 184423) | Active sludge microbial communities of municipal wastewater-treating anaerobic digesters from Hong Kong - AD_UKC109_MetaG (SPAdes)... | ecosystem: Engineered > Bioreactor > Anaerobic >... | reverse complement strand
AAATATTTATATACTTGGTTAGCAGGTATTTATTTAGAATGAGTTCAAATTACCAGTTTGTTGAAAAATTTTACCGCAAACGTTTGTGGTATTCCGTTTTTTTTTTTGATTTGTGCCGCCAAAAAACCTAAGTTAATAGATTAATGGGTTTTAATAGTATGCCTTTTATGTATTATTTTTAAAATCATTTAAAAATGAAAGCAAAAAATCAAGATTCATTATTGGTTGAACTACAAAAAAACCAGATGATAAAAGAGAGTATGAAAGAGGTTAAGGGTGGAAGTATTTGGGATTCTTCGTGGACGGCATGTACATCAACAGGTACTTTGACACATGTTATTGATGCAAACGGTATTTCACATTTATCATGTAACGGGCATGAAATATGGCCTGAGGAAGCGATAGCAGCAGGTGATACTTCTATTAGTTGTAGATAGTTTTTTTATTAAATTGTTAAACTTAAAAACTTTTGAAAAATGAAAGCAAAAAATCAAGATTCATTATTGGTTGAACTTCAGAACAACCAAATGACAAAAGAGAACATGAAGAATGTTAAGGGTGGAGGTGTTTGGGATTTTTCATGGTCATCATGTTCTCGAACAGGTAATGTTCTCCATTATCTTGACGAAGAAGGGATTAGTCATTTGTATTTAAATAACAGAGAAGTTACACCGGAAGATCTTATTGCCCGTAATGATAATTGTATATCTTTACAATATTGTAATTAGCATTTTGTTTTTAATAAAAAAGTTGATGAGAGAAAATATACTCATCAACTTTTTTTATAAATAAAAAAAGAATGAAAAATTTTTTTTTAATTGTAATTATTTTTTTATTTTCATCTTGTTCAGTAAAACTAAATAGTTACATTTATGGCGATTGGACACAAATCAATGACCTTAATCAAAAGTATGTGTTTAATGAAAATAGTACATTTAGTTATTATGTTTATGGTAAGCAAGTTTTTAACACGAATAAATCTAAATATTTGGTTGTTAAAAAAAGAGATACCTTATGGTTAAAAATTAAGTATTATTTTCCAATATTAGGACAAGGAGAGAAATTTAAAAAAATAACAGAAGAAAAAGCAATTCTAATAAATCATGACTATTTAACAATTATTTCATACAAGAGTCTTAAAGGAATTGAAAATCACATTGATGAATATAGTGTTTGGATTAAAGATGTTCCTGAACCTAAGCGCGATCTTTTTAGTAAAAAAAAACAGATTTATGTAATACCAGACAATTATAAAGGTTGGGTATGGATTGCTTTTAATCAGAAAGATGGTAAAAACCCAGTATATGATAGTTTAGGAAATCCTATGCTTATTATTCCTGAAAATGGAATACTTAAAACAACTTTACATGAAGATGCTTTTGCTACAGCAAACAAGCATTTTAGAATTCTTCAAAAAAACTTAAAAAGTAATAATTTTTCAAATTATTTTACTATTGATTTTAGTGAAAACATTGATTCAATATGTTGCGAATCAAATGAAAACATTGCCATAGTATTGGGGTTTAACCAAAGACCAAGAGATTACTTTAATAAAAAAATATTTAATCAGACAATAAGTGGAAATATTCTTGGCTTTTTTATTGGCAATTATAATGAATGGGAAGCAATATGTAGAATACCGCTTAAATATTAACCAAACAATTAGAAATGAATGTATATATTATTGCTAATCCAGACGATTTGTCAACATTTGAAGTAGTAAATTGGATTAATATATTTGGATATAATTCTATTGTATTAAATTTTTCGGATTTAGTTTCTAAAAATAATTTTGAATGGGATAGTATAAATCAGTTTGATAAAGTTTTTAATATTGAAAATAAAAGTTCTTTACCATACATAAGTGTATGGTTTAGGAGTGATACAAGTTTTATAGTAGAGGGTAAATGGTTGAATAATGGTTATTCAAATAAAATAAAAAATCATCTTTTTTGGGAAATTGAGATGTTAAAAAGGGGGCTTTTCAATAAAGACAATAAAATACGTTACTTATCATATTACCAAACAACCCAATTAAATAAATTAACAGTATTAAATGTTGCAAGAAAAAATGGGTTAACTATCCCCAAAACTATTATAACTACTAGTAAAAATAATTTGTATGAATTCAAAAAGGAGCATAATAGTATAATCGGCAAAGCAGTTTTCGAGAATATTTCGCACATAAAAACTTCAGATGGTTTTTTAAAGCAATTTGTTAAAGAAATAAATTCTGATTTTATTGATAACCTTCCTGAACACTTTTTCCCTTCCTTTTTCCAAAAATTAATACCTAAAGAGTACGATGTAAGGGTCTTTTATTTAAATGGCAAATGCTACCCAATGGCAATTTTTAGTAAAGCAGTTGATTTTAGGGCTGATTATGATACCCACCGGAATGTTCCAATGAAACTACCCAAATATTTTGAAAAAAAGATTTGCAAGTTAATGGATATGTTGGAACTTAACACTGGCAGTCTCGATTTTGTAAAAAGTTCAGAGGACGGTAAGTTTTACTTTTTAGAGGTTAATCCTAATGGCCAGTTTGGTATGGTATCCGAACCTTGTAACTATTACATTGAAAGAGAAATCGCTAAATTCCTTTGCAATGAAGAGTAAACCAGAGGAACTCCCCACCAACGATGAGGTTTTCGCATTTATTAGATCTAATCTTGATAAATTACCTGTTTGCTATTTGCTTTTAACTCCTTACAAAGCTGAGGTATACTCAGCAAAGATGGCCGTTGGTTCTCAGGGTGAACTAAGAGGAAACCTTGGTGGATTTTACAAACCAATTTCAGATATTTTAAATGAGCCGAAGTAAATTCTTTAAACTTTACGGAAACTGTATTCCGGTAAAAGGGTATGTCGAGAGCATAATTTGCGACCTTGAGCGTTGCTGCTACCTTCCCGTTTCAAATAAACTTTTTGATGTAATAGTAACCAATGAAGAAAGCGGATTATCAATTCGTAATTTGAAAAAAAATTACAATAATCAGTATAATCAAGGGATTGATGAGTTATTTAAGTATATAAACAATCAAGGTTATGGTTTTTTTACACAAGAACCCCAACTTTTCCCAAAAATTTCTTTGGAATGGGATTCCCCATTTAGACTTACAAATGCAATTGTAGAAGTTGAAAAAAACAAATTACAAATTGCAGTTGAATCAATTAAGCAAATTACTGAATATGGCTGTCAAACATTAGAATTAAGATTTATTGATGAATTAGATTTTAAAGAAATAATAAAAATTGTTGAATTAATTAGTTCCACCAGAACAACATGCGTTTACATATTTATTAAGTATATTCCAAATATAACATTTGAAGATTTAGTAGGAACATATTTGAGCCATGGAATTGTTGGTGGTATAATACTCCACTCATCACCCGTTTATGAAGATTTCGGTAGTCGTTTACCTTCAAGTATTTTTGGAAAAATTAAAAAAATTGAAAAGAAAATTTCCAAAATTAATCACGAAAACCAACCTCAACCTTCAATGGTTTTAAATATATCTTCATTTACGGAAGCATATAATTTTAATTTGGGTTTAAACAGGAAGGTTTGCATAAATTCAATGGGGGATATTAAAAACTATTTGTCTCATGAAAAAAAATATGGAAATGTAAATGATAAATCTGTTTCAGATATTGTTTCCTCCAATAAATTTCAAGAAAAATGGCTAATAACAAAAGATAAAATTGAAGTTTGTAAAGACTGTCAATTCAGATATATGTGCATGGATAATTCTGATGTTGTTGAAACAAAGAATGGATATAAACGTGTAGCAGATTGTAAGTTTAATCCTTATGAAAACAAATGGCATAATTAAATGCTTTGAGATTCAAAAAAATACAATAATTGGCAACTAAATTTTTTAAGAGGTTGAATTAAATATTGATATATAACATAATGCAGTATTTTATTAATATTTTCTACTTTTGCCAATCAAACCTTTAAGTAATTAAATGCCTTTTCCCCACTACCCCCAGCACGATGCCATGGACTGCGGTCCAACCTGCCTACGAATGGTAGCGCGCCATTTCGGGAAGCATTACAACCTCGAAACGCTGCGCGAGCGCAGCTACATTACCCGCGAGGGCGTGAGCATGCTGGGAATTAGCCGGGCTGCCGAAAGCATTAGTTTTCGGACAATGGGAGTGAAGCTGAATTTTGAGCAGCTAAAAAAAGAGGCGCCGCTACCGGCAATTGTTCACTGGAATCAGAACCATTTTGTTGTTGTTTACAAAATAAAAGGGAAAAAAGGGAAAGAAACCGTTTTTGTTTCCGACCCCGCTGTCGGATTGCTAAAGTACCCACGCGAAGAGTTTATTCGTTGCTGGCACTCAACCGTTGAGGAGGGGGAAAATCGCGGTATTGCGTTACTACTCGAGCCAACCCCCGATTTCTATTCTGCCCGCGATGAGAAGTTGAATAAGCGTAGCTTCGGTTTCCTTTTCAGCTACCTGCGGCCTTACCATAAAATGGTTGTTCAGCTTTTTCTGGGTTTGCTTTTGGGAAGTTTACTTCAGCTGCTTTTCCCATTTTTAACGCAGAGCATTGTTGACCAAGGTATTGGTAACCAAAACATAAGTTTTATTTACCTTGTGCTAATTGCACAGCTGGTGCTTACGTTAAGCCGTGTTTCGGTTGAGTTTATTCGGGGTTGGATTCTTCTCCATTTGGGAACCCGGATTAACGTTTCGCTAATTTCCGATTTCCTGTCGAAGCTTATGCGCCTTCCCATGCGCTACTTCGATACCAAAATGACTGGCGATTTAATGCAGCGCATCGGCGACCATAGGCGTATCGAAAGTTTTTTAACGGGAACTTCTCTCAGCGTAATTTTTTCGCTTGTAAATCTTATCATTTTTGGAGCAGTTCTACTCTTTTACAGCGTTCAAATTTTTGCGGTATTTTTTGTTGGAAGTGCATTGTACGCAGTTTGGGTTTGGCTTTTCCTGAAAAAGCGAGCTGAGCTCGATCATCGTCGGTTTGCACAAATGTCGGCTAACCAGAGCAATCTTATCCAGCTAATCCAAGGAATGCAGGAGATTAAGCTTAGCGGCAGCGAGCAGCAAAAACGCTGGGAGTGGGAGAGCATTCAGGCTAAACTTTTCAGGGTTGGCGTAAAGGGACTGGCGCTAAGCCAGTACCAGCAGAGCGGAGCGGTTCTTCTAAACGAATTTAAAAATATTGTAATTACAGTTATAGCTGCAACTAGCGTTGTGAATGGCGAACTTACTTTGGGTATGATGCTGGCAGTTCAGTATATTATTGGCCAGCTGAATAGCCCAATTGATCAGCTTATTAGCTTTATCAATATTACACAGGATGCTAAAATTAGCTTGGAACGATTGGGAGAAGTTCATCTTCGGGATGATGAGGAAGATACTGACAGTTCAAGGATAATGGATATTCCAGACGATTCGGGAATTTCAGTTCAGAATTTAGCATTTCGATACGAAGGCCCCGATTCCGAGCTGGTGCTGGACGATGTGAATATTTCAATTCCTCAGGGTAAACAAACTGCCATTGTTGGAACCTCAGGAAGCGGGAAAACTACTCTGGTTAAACTTTTGCTTGGTTTTTATCCGCCTGTAAAAGGCGATATCCGTTTGGGAAACAATAGTCTTGATGCATACAGCTTACGATGCTGGCGTGAGGAGTGCGGTGTGGTAATGCAGGATGGTTATATCTTTTCCGATACCATTGCACGAAACATTGCCCCGGGAGTTGAAAGAATAGATAAAAGCCGATTGGTAAATGCTGCCCATATAGCAAATATTTCCGATTTCATTTCAACTTTGCCGCTAGGCTACAACACAAAAATTGGAGGTGAAGGACACGGGTTGAGCCAGGGACAAAAGCAACGGATTCTTATTGCCCGTGCCGTATATAAAAATCCAAAGTACATATTTTTCGATGAGGCAACCAATTCGCTCGATGCGAATAATGAGCGGGTAATTTTAGAGAATTTGCAGGAGTTTGTCAAAGGACGAACTTCCGTTGTTGTTGCTCACCGGTTGAGTACCGTGAAAAATGCCGACCAGATAATTGTAATTGAGAAAGGGAAAATTGTAGAGGTTGGTACGCATAAAGAGCTAAGCGAAAAGAAAGGTGCATACTATACGTTGGTCAAAAATCAACTTGAGTTGTAATTGAACACTGAAAGCACAGGTTTGACAGATGTGCACAGATTAATAACGATTATTTGCATAAGGGGTTGATTTGTATTTTTTTAATAAAGAGAAAAAGGAGTTTCTAAAAACAAATTATTAATATAACAGCGTAAAATCCGTTAAATCCGCGTTGTCCGCGTTCCATTATGCAGCAAGAAAAAATCAATATAAAATCCGATGAAATTACCGAGATACTCGGAACTCCTCCGCGTTGGATTGTTCGCTGGGGAATTACCGTTATATTTTTGGTTATTGGAGTAGTTTTTGTTGGCAGTTTCTTCTTTAGCTATCCCGATACAGTAATTGCACCTGTAACTATAACATCCGAAAATCCTCCTTCTGTTGTTGTTGCCAGGGCAACAGGAAAACCAGCAGCAATTTTTGTGAGCGATGGCGAAAAGGTTTTTATTGGTGACACGCTGGGTGTAATTGAAAATCCGGCAAATTATAGGGATGTTTTTTATCTGTCAAAGTTTTTTTCAAAGTATGTAAGTAATGATTTTTTGAAGGATTCAACCCAAGATAATTTGCTTCCCAAGCATTTGGTTCTGGGAGATATTCAATCAGTTTACAACAGCTTTTCAAAGGCAACGAACGATCTTCATATTTTCAGGAAGCTAAACTACTATCCTCAAAAAATTTCAGCTCTTGAAGCTGAACTTCACCAATATCAGATTTACTACGACAGGCAATGGAGCCAAAGAAACTTAACAGTTAAAGATTTAAAAATTACCCAACAACAATTCAACCGCGATTCCTCACTATTTTCAAAGGGAGTTATTGCAGCCGTTGAATTTGAAAAATCGCAGGCAATACTAATTTCAAAAAGGCAGGCACTCGAAAATTCACGTCTTAACCTATCGAATACTGCAATTACAATTGAAAAGCTTAAACAGAATATAGTTGACACAAAGCTGGAGTTCGAGAGCCAACGTTTAAAGTTGGAGGAGGATTTTGCTAACTCCCTAAGTCAGCTAACCAGCTCGCTGGCTTCGTGGAGTAAAATATACGTTCTTACTGCATCATCTTCAGGCAAACTAAACTTTATGAGCGTTTGGAGCGACCAGCAGGAAGTAAAAGCCGGCGATGCACTTTTTTCAATTACTCCGGATTCTGTTGGTGAAATTCAGGCCAGAATGGTAATCCCGTTTGAAAGGGCAGGTAAAGTAAAACAGGGACAACGTGTAAACATTAAGCTCGATGGGTATTCCTACCTCGAATTTGGAATGGTTGAAGCAAGAGTAGCATCAATTTCATCGGGTTATAACGACAAAGGTTTTCCTGCCCTGGCAACACTTCCAAACGGATTAAAAACAAATTACAATACCAATATTCCTTTCGACAGAGAGCTTCTTGGAACAGCAGAAATAACCACCGAAGATATCACGCTGCTTCAGCGTTTATTCAGCCCACTGAAACATATCTACAAATCAAGGATTCAAAAGGAAGAAAAGTAATCAATCATTTTTTCGCTATATTGCGGGTATAAATTTTGCCTGTTTTGAGAAGCATTGTTCCCACAATGTTCATTCTGTTTCTGGCTCTAATCGCCCATGCCAGAATAAGTTCTGTTTGGTTAAATCAAAATAATCCCGACAGCCTAGCAAAGGTATTAAACAATAAAGGCGTTGATTTTGCCGTTGCAGGAAACTTCGACAGCGCTGCCGTTTACTTCAGGAAATCTTTGAAAATAAGGGAGTCAATTCCAAATTATCCAAAGCAAAAGTTGGCAAATGGATACTTGAATTTGGCCAATATTAAGTTGGATTTAAGTTTTCCCGATTCCGCATTTTTGTACTACTCCAAGGCCGAAAAAGAAATTAACGAAATGCCAGAGCAGCCTACATCGTTGCTTGGGGTTGTTTACTACGAAATGGGGAACTGCTTAAGGTATCTGCAGGATTTTGAGGGGGCAACCCTTTACATAAAGAAGGGAATATCGTTACTCGAAACCGATTCGATTACAAATTTATCCCGACTTGTATTGGCGTACAACAAGTTATCAAATGTATACTTTTATTCAGGGAAAATTAACGAAGCCATTTCTGCTGCCGAAAGTGCTTTTTCGATGTGTTCTAATGATTCTCCCTACTTTTTTCAAACAACCACTGGTTTAGGAAATTGTTACTTGAAACAAGGCAAACTTTTACAAGCTGCACATTACTTTGAACTTGCAAGTGAGTATTTTAGAAAATATGGGAAAGTCAACGCATCCGATTTAATAGGCTTGTATAATAGTTTGAGTTTAACCTACTGGAAATTAGGTTTTAGCAGTAAGGCAGAATTGTATTTTACGCGTGGAGATTCCTTGTCAAACCGTGTCCCTTTTTCTCCTCACTCAAGCATGCTGCTTCGAAACTATGGCCGTTTCCTTATTTCGAGTAACAGGAATATAGAAGCAGAAACTCAGTTCTTTAACTCGCTGAGAAAAAATTCGTACCTATTTGATAGCATAAATCCTTTAAAAAGAAAGATAAGTGACTTTTCTAAACCCATTGTGGCTGCACAGAGTTTCGAAGGATTGGGTGATTTATACTCAAGAAGATTCAATAACACAGGAAACGCCGATTATGCAAAAAAATCATTCAACTTCTACTTAAAATCAATAGAAATATTAAGTGTTGCTAATCGAGAGGCTGTTGATGAAGCAGATAAACTTCTGTTTTCAGAGAACTTCCACGTTACCTACCAAAAAGCTATTAAATCGGCTGTAAGCTGTGCTGAATCAGATAAAAAATTTATTGAATTGGCATTTGGTTTATCGGGCAGGTTTAAAGCTTCGGTTCTTGTAAATGAGCTTACTCGGGTTAATGAGTTGAAGTTTACCAATGTACCCGGTAATTTAATGAAAAAAGAGGCTGATCTGGAGGCAAGTATAGGCTCATTAAAAGAATTGTTGTTTGAAACTGTAAGGAAGGAGGGAAGGAGCTCCCGGAAAGTAAAATCCATCGAGAATCGGTTATTCCTTATTCAAAAGGATTACAGGAACTTATTGTTAGAAATTGAGAACGAATACCCCGATTACTTTTCTCTAAAATTCGACACAGCTTCTTACTCAATTTCTGAAGTTCAGCATTTGTTAAAACCAACTCAGCTGCTGGTGGATTATGTTATTGTCGACTCAATGCTTATCTCGTTTGCAATAACAAAAACTGATTTTTCATTGAGGAGCATTCCTGTCGATTCTACTTTCTTTTTTAATGTTGAAACATTCCTTAATGAGATTAAGCCGGTTTCATTCGATGACGTAAAGGTTAGCAATGTGAAAATATTTGCTGACGCATCATGGGAACTTTACAAGCAGTTAATTCTTCCTTTCGATTCATTGCTTCAGGATCGTGAGCTGATTGTAGTTCCGCATTTGCATCTGACTTCAATTCCGTTTAGTGCACTGATTACCAGCAAAGTTAACAACCCCGCAGGTTACTACAATTTGCCGTTTCTTGTTATTACTACGCCCGTATCGTACTATCCATCAACGAAACTTTTTTATACAACAAATCGTTCCAAACGTTCGATGCGGTTATCCCTAATTTCATTCTCTCCTGTTTACTCATCACCTGACGATTCTTTATACTCATTACCGTATCGACAGAATTTGGTAAATCTGCCAGGAGCAGAAAAGGAGTCGAGAGGGATTGTTGAAATTTTCAACGGAAAACTTTTTGAAGGAGATAATGCAACGGAATCAAATTTTATTGACAAAGCTTCCAGCTTCGATATAATTCATCTGGCAATGCATGCGTTACTTAATCACGAAAATCCGCTTTACTCAAAGCTGGTTTTTAGCAACGAAGCTGATACCTTGGAGGATGGCTTGCTGAACCTTTACGAAGTGTATGGGTTAAACCTCAACTGTAAATTGGCAATTCTAAGCGCGTGTTCCAGTGGCGATGGAAATTTGGTAAAGGGCGAAGGGTTAATTAGCCTTGCGCGTAGCTTTCAGTATGCTGGATGTCCTGCTTTGGTTGCAACACGATGGCGTGTCGACGATTTCAGTGGTTCCCAAATAATGGTCGATTTTGCAAAAAACCTCAAAAGGGGAATGTCAAAATCTCAAGCGCTTCAGCAAGCACAAAAGGATTTTCTTCTGCACTCCGACCCGTTGCGTTCGCACCCACATTTCTGGTCTTCGTACCAAATAATTGGAAACCCCGATCCTCTTACTTTTTCTTATGTAACAAAGTTGCTTTTTTGGGGAATTCCCTTATTAAGTCTAATGCTTGTATTGTTTCTTTTATACAGAAAGTTCCGTTAGATTAGCGTAATGAATCCAAAATTTTTGATGCGTTCTGTGAGTAAAATCCATTCTTTTCCTTTATGGAGTTAAAATGAGCAGCTGCTTCCTCAATTTTTCCCTGTTTCAGTAACGATAGCGCAAGGTACCATTCAATAATTTCAGCAGCGATGTGATGGTTGTTTTTTGATAGAGAATTTGATAGAATATCTTCAGCTTTTTTTGGCTCACCCACGTTAAGGTAGCTTGAGGCAAGTATTAGCGTGGCTTGCAAATCACAACAGTTCTTCTTTATGTAAGGTTCTAAAATTTCTATAACATTTTCGAAGTGATTACTGTTGTAGCTTGCTATTACCCTATTTGTAACTATTCCCTGCACAGCCCCTAAATTATCTCTTGAATTGCCTGCTATTTGATAGGATGTGAAGTATTCTTTAAAAAGTTTTTCGTTTGGCGGGATGCTCTCTTTAATAAAAACATTGAAAACAATGAAAAAGGCTATGCTAGCAGCAGCAGCAGTAACTACTATGGCTTTTGTTAAATTCTTTATGGGTATATGCGAACTTTCTGCCTTACGGAGTTTTTCTCTTAGCCTATAAACCGATTCCTCTGCTACCGCTTCTCTCAGCTCTTTGCATTGTTGAACCTCTCTAGCAAGTGCAGAATTTGATTTTAACTCTCGTTCAAATAGTTCACTTTCTTCTTCGCTAAGGCAACCATCCAGGTAGCTATCAATCTTTTTCAAAAAGTCCATCGTCGTATTCTCCAATTAGCTTGTTATACTGAGGGTCGCTTTTTATACTTTTTACGAGATACTCTTTACAAAGATACTTTTTTCTTCGTGCGTATTCTTCCGATATCAAGTTGAACTCCTTAGCAATATCAGCAAAACTTTTTCCTGCAAAGTATGCATTTAGTATACCCTTGCAATCATCGTGCAGGTTCAGAAAATGCTCGTAGAAAAGCTTTTTTCGCCTGCTTTGTTGGAACTCTTTATATATATACTCTTCGGTTTCGTCTAAACTTTCTGTTGATCGAAGATCGATATGCGAAATCGTATTCTTCTTTAACTCATTTATCCAAATAATTCTACATATTCCCTGAATGTAAGCTTCTACATTGTTTACATCTTCAAGTTCTTTACTCTTTGCTTTCCTATAAACGAGGATTATTGCTTCTTGAAAAATGTCATTGGCCGAATCGTAGTCACCTCCGTTTTTTACAATATACTTTTTTACTCTGGGAAACACTTTCCTGTACAAATAGTTTAGCGTTTCTGAGTTTTGGGCTTCAATGCCCTTTACCAAATTCTTGCTATTGCTTACTAACATGCGAAAAGAGGTTACCGCAAATCTATTCAAAAAATTGGAACTAATTTGAATTGTTCAACGGTAATACATTTTTCCTTTCTCTCAACTCCATTACAAAAAAGTATTGTTTATTAATCTTTTGAATATTAGGATTATAACAAAAATTTCAAAGAGATTAATAAAAAAATTCTAAAAAGTTTTGTCACGAATATGTAATAAAACCCACTATAAAGTGAAAGGGCGTTACGATGGTTGTGATAATTGTTAACAAGCAAATAATCAATCGATAGTAAATGGGATACTTAAAAATAGTTCAAAAATTATTTCAAACTAAAAACTTACAGCTATGAAATCAAAACTCAACAGAAAAGAAAAATTGCAGAAGAGATTTTTTAAAAATGAAGAGCAAGTTTTAACGCTTAGTGAAATGTCAAAACTTTTCGGAGGTGATGGCGACTCAGGAGGAGAAGAGGTAACTCCTGTCGATCCAAAAACTTACATAAAAGAAGACTAGATAACAATAAAGTTGTGCATTATGGTTGCAATTGGTAAGCTTTTAGAAGACTACATTGATTCCAACATAAGTGCTGGAAACTCCGAACTGCTGAAGGCAAAACTTCGCATTAATACCTTGCTGGCGAAGGAACTTGCTTTTCGTAGAGAGCTAAACGATCTCTTCCTCGAAGAGGATATTGCTAGGCTAAGAAGCCGATTGTTTCAGGCTCAGATTTCCCAACGAAGCTATAGTAAACCTGATGCTTACAATAATTCGTATCGAATTAAAAGGGTTCTAATGGCTGCTGCAGCAATAACAGGCATTGCATTTGGTAGCTGGTGGGCTGTTGACAAATTAGTAAACGCTACCACCAAGGATAAATTATTAAGCGAAAACATTAACCTATTTCCCCCAATCATGGCATATAGAGACGCTGTAACCAATGAGCTATTCAGCCAAATTCAAAAATCAGTTAGTTACTACCAAAAGGGTGACTTCACCATTGCGGCAATTCACTTTGAATTACTGCTTATTAACAATCCAAGCTCAAACATGCTGAAGGTTTACCTTGGCATTACTTATCTCCAGCTAAACGAATTTAGTAAAGCTCACGAATTGTTTAATGAAGTTGAAATTGGCCATAGCCTATTTGCCGACCAGGCAATCTGGTACAATGGGTTAACATACCTAGCCGAAAGTGATTTTGATAACGCAACCAAATGTTTCAAAAAACTTGCAGAAAAGGGAGGAGAGCTAGGTAAAAGAGCTAACCATCTTATTAAGGAAATGAAAAAAATTCAAGTTAACTAATTACTTTTTAATTAAAATGCTATGAATAATGCGAGAAAGATAACAATTGATCCCCGAGAGGAGATATATGCACTTGAGTTAATCCAGAAAATGCCCCATGATATCTGTTACATCGAAGCAGATGGTAACGATTCCTATGTTATCAATCAATTTGGTTACAGGTATTTTATTCAAAAAAAAATTGAACAAATCCAATCGTCATTGCCCGATAGTAGATTTATTAAATGCAACTCAGAGTACATTATTAATACCGATATGGTTCAGGAAATATGGATTTCAGCCGAACCAATTATAGTGATGAACAACGGCAATATCGTTAAGGTTTCACCTGAATTAATCCCAAGAATAAAGAAGGTTCTTGAAAATAAAATAGTTGTGGGTTGGGCAAAGGATTCTCATTCGCTAAAACTTTTTAACACACATTCTTAAAGATTGGAATCTAGTTTAGCGGTGATTTTTATAGCTAATTATCTAACCTCCAGGCTTCAGCTCGGAGGTTTTTTTGTCCATCATTGTCTCTTCTCATTCACCAAATTATCTTTATTGCTTAGTATTGTTTCTCAAATAGCCACATTCCCTTGCTTTTACAAAAATTAAATCCTACCTTTGCGCCCGCGTTTTAGAGAGCGAAAATCTCTAGTTTACAAATATTTTGAGTAAAAGTTTTGGGTATTCAATAAAAAAGAATACCTTTGCGAGCCTTTTTGTTAAGAATTTTTTAATTAAACATAAGTGTATATATGCCTACTATTCAGCAACTAGTAAGAAAAGGAAGGACGAAACTTGTGGACAAGAGTAAAGCTCCGGCTTTAGATGCTTGCCCACAGCGTCGCGGGGTATGTGTACGTGTGTACACCACTACTCCTAAAAAGCCGAACTCGGCTATGCGTAAGGTTGCCAGGGTTAGACTAACCAATCAGAAAGAGGTTAACGCCTACATCCCTGGAGAAGGGCACAATCTACAGGAGCACTCAATCGTGCTTATCCGTGGAGGAAGGGTAAAAGATTTACCCGGTGTTCGTTACCACCTTGTACGCGGGACTCTCGATGCATCCGGAGTTGAAGGTCGCAATCAGCGCCGTTCAAAGTACGGAACCAAGCGTCCAAAGAAAAAAAGTTAATTAACTCTTAAGAAGATTTAAGAAATGAGAAAATCGAAACCAAAGAAGAGGATACTTTTACCCGACCCAAAGTTCCAGGACGTGGAAGTTACACGTTTCGTGAACAATATGATGTACAGCGGGAAGAAGAGTATCGCATTCAACATCTTCTACGATGCCCTCGATATCGTTGGCAATAAGATGAAGGATGCAGAGAAGAGCCCTCTCGAAATATGGAAGAAGGCTCTCGAGAACATCACCCCACAGGTAGAAGTAAAAAGCCGTAGGGTTGGTGGCGCTACGTTCCAGGTTCCTATGGAAGTTCGCCCCGATCGTAAGGTGTCTATTTCTATGAAAAACATGATCCTATTCTCACGCAAGCGTTCAGGTAAAGGCATGAGCGAGAAGCTCGCTGCCGAAATTGTTGCGGCTTACAACGAGGAGGGTGCTGCTTTCAAGAAGAAGGAGGATATGCACAAAATGGCCGAGGCTAACAAAGCTTTCGCACATTTCCGTTTTTAGTTTTTTTGAAATACCTTATATATAATACAGGAGTCAACTTTTTAAATGAGCAGAGATTTAAGATTTACCCGTAACATTGGCATCATGGCCCATATCGACGCCGGTAAAACAACTACCACCGAGCGCGTTCTTTACTATACGGGTAAAACACATAGAATTGGAGAGGTGCACGACGGAGCTGCTACCATGGACTGGATGGTTCAGGAGCAGGAGCGAGGAATTACCATTACTTCTGCAGCAACTACCACTTTCTGGAAGTATAACGAAAAACTATACCAGGTTAACGTAATCGATACTCCAGGACACGTTGATTTTACCGTTGAGGTTGAGCGTTCGCTCAGAGTTCTCGACGGCGCTGTAGCTGTCTTTTGTGCTGTTGGTGGCGTAGAACCCCAGAGCGAAACCGTTTGGAGGCAAGCCGATAAGTACAGGGTTCCACGGTTGGCTTTTGTGAATAAAATGGATAGGCCAGGGGCCGATTTCTACTCAGTAGTTTCCCAAATCAAGGAGAAGCTGGGTGCTCGTCCAATCCCTATCCAAATTCCTATCGGAAACGAAGATACTTTCGTAGGGATCGTTGATCTTATTGAGAATAAATCTGTGGTTTGGTTCGAAGATCCAGAAACCAATACCACTCAGTACCGTTTGGAGGATGTTCCCTCTGACATGGTTGACGAGGTGAATAGTTGGCGCGAACAGCTAATCGAAGCCGTGGCAGAATACAACGACGATCTGCTTGAGCGTTTCTTTGACGATCCCGACTCAATCACGAAGGAGGAAATCCTTGATACTATCCGCAAGGCAACTATCGATTTGTCGATTGTTCCCGTTCTATGCGGTTCTGCCTTTAAAAATAAAGGCATACAACGCCTTTTGGATGCTGTAGTTTCATTTCTCCCCAGCCCGCTCGACGTTGGAGCGGTTAAGGGGCTGCATCCCGATTCAGAGAAAGAGTTAACCCGTAATCCTGATGAAAAAGAGCCATTCTGTGGATTAGCATTTAAAATTGCCACAGATCCTTTCGTAGGACGCTTAGCATTCATAAGGGTTTACTCGGGGAAACTCCCCAGTGGGAGCTACGTTTTTAACTCACGAAGCGGTAAGAAGGAGCGTATTAGCCGACTCTACCAAATGCATGCCAACAAGCAAAATCCAATCGAAGTTTGCGAAGCTGGCGATATTTGTGCAGCAGTTGGGTTTAAAGACCTACGCACTGGCGACACCATTTGTGAGGAGAAAAATCCTATTGCCCTCGAATCGATGACCTTCCCCGAGCCAGTTATTGGACTCGCAGTTGAACCTAAAACACAACAGGATCTCGACAAGTTAGGGGTTGCACTTGGAAAACTTGCCGAGGAGGATCCTACTTTTAGGGTTCACACCGATGAGGAGAACGCACAAACCGTGATTAGCGGAATGGGTGAACTTCACCTCGAAATCATTGTTGATCGCCTGAGACGCGAATTCAAGGTTGATATCAACCAGGGAGCACCTCAGGTTGCCTACAAAGAGGCTATTACAAAATCTGTTGAGCATCGCGAGGTGTTCAAGAAGCAAACCGGTGGTAGAGGTAAATTCGCCGATATCATTGTAGAGATTGGACCCGCCGATGAAGGCGTTGTGGGTCTTCAATTTGTGGACGAAGTTAAGGGAGGTAACATTCCACGTGAATACATTCCTTCAGTTCAAAAAGGATTTGAGATTGCCATGAAGAACGGAGTTCTCGCTGGCTACGCTCTCCCTAACCTGAAGGTTATTCTAAAGGATGGTTCGTTCCACCCGGTTGACTCCGATTCACTTTCTTTCGAAATCGCGGCTCGTCAAGCATTCCGACATGCTTGTCCCAAAGCAGCACCAATACTTCTCGAACCTATCATGTCCGTTGAGGTTGTTACCCCAGAGGAATACATGGGCGATGTTATTGGTGATTTTAACAAGCGCAGAGGACAAATAAACGGAATGGAATCAAAAGGCGCTGCCCGAGTAATTAAAGCTAAGGTTCCGCTATCCGAACAGTTCGGATACGTTACCGTACTACGTACGCTCACCTCCGGAAGAGCTACCTCAACAATGGAGTTTTCACACTATGCTGAGGTTCCTGCTAACATTGCGAAGGAGATTGTGGAAAAGCTACGTGGTAAAATTGTAAAAGAAGTCGATTAATCATTTACCATTTGTTGTAAAATGAGCCAAAAGATCAGAATCAAACTGAAATCGTACGATCACAACTTGGTGGACAAATCGGCCGAGAAGATCGTTAAAACCGTAAAATCTACGGGTGCTGTAGTAAACGGACCAATTCCACTTCCTACACACAAACGCATCTTCACCGTGAACCGTTCTACCTTTGTGAACAAGAAGTCCAGGGAGCAGTTTCAACTCAGCTCCTTCAAGAGACTACTCGACATCTACAGCTCCACTCCAAAAACAATTGATGCGCTCATGAAACTTGAGCTGCCCAGTGGAGTCGAAGTAGAAATTAAAGTATGAGTGTAGAAAATTAATTTAAAGAGAAATGGCAGGAATTATTGGACGTAAAATCGGAATGACTTCCGTGTTCAGTGCCGAGGGTAAAAACATACCATGCACTGTAATTGAGGCTGGTCCCTGCGTTGTTACTCAGGTAAGAACTGTAGAAAAGGATGGATACTCCGCTCTTCAGCTTGCCTTCGACGACATGAAAGAGAAGCACACCAGCAAACCTTTGCTTGGCCATTTCCAGAAAGCAAACACTACTCCCAAAAGGAAAGTGGCAGAGATTAAAGACTGGAACAAGGAGTATAACCTTGGTGATGTTATTACCTCTGAAATTTTCTTGGAAGATAGGTGGATTGATGTAACTGGAATCTCCAAAGGAAAAGGTTTTCAGGGCGTTGTAAAACGTCATGGGTTTAGCGGTGTTGGTGGCCAAACTCATGGTCAGCACAACCGTTTACGTGCACCAGGCTCTCTAGGTGCAAGTTCATACCCTAGTAGAGTATTTAAAGGTTTGCGCATGGCTGGAAGAACCGGTGGCGATAGAGTGAAAATTATCAACCTTCGCTTAATTAAGGTTATCCCCGAAAGCAACCTTCTTATTGTTAAGGGTTCAATCCCTGGTGCAAAAGGTTCATACTTAATCATTGAGAAGTAATGGAAATTAACGTACTTAATACAACAGGACAGGAAACGGGACGTAAAGTGGTGCTCAATGATGAGATTTTTGGCGTTCAGCCAAACGATCATGCCATTTACCTCGATGTGAAGCAGTACCTTGCAAACCAACGTCAGGGAACTCACAAATCGAAAGAACGTAACGAGGTATCGGGAAGTACCCGTAAACTGAAAAGACAAAAAGGAACCGGTACTGCTCGTGCTGGCTCAATTAAGTCACCCCTTTTCCGTGGCGGTGGACGAGTTTTCGGCCCACAACCCCGTGATTACAGCTTCAAACTTAACAAAAAATTGAAGCAGCTAGCACGTAAAAGCGCTCTATCCTACAAGGCTAAGAACAACTCAATCGTTGTTCTTGAAGATTTCTCTTTCGATGCTCCAAAAACTAAAGAGTTTATTGGCATTTGCAGGAATCTAAACCTGAATAATAAAAAGTCGCTTTTCGTTATGGGCGAATCAAATAAAAACATATATTTGTCGTCCAGAAATTTACAACGCCAAAAAGTATTAACCGCTTCAAATATAAATACATACGAAATTATGAATGCGGGTACTTTGGTGTTTGTTGAGAGCTCTATTGATGTTCTAAACAAAATGTTTAACATACAATAACCCTGTAGCCATGAATATTATTATTAAACCGGTAGTTACCGAGAAAATGGAAAAACTTGGCGAGAAACTTAACCAGTATGGTTTCATAGTTGATAAAAACGCCAATAGGTTACAGGTAAAGAAAGCCGTAGAAGAGTTCTATGGAGTAACTGTTGAGTCAGTTAATACGATGCGTTATGGTGGAAAACGGAAGAGCCGTTATACACGTGCCGGCGTAATTGCTGGTAAAACTAACAGCTTTAAAAAGGCCATTGTAACGCTTAAGCAAGGAGAACAGATTGACTTTTTTAGCAACATTTAATTGAAATGGCTGTAAGAAAACTTAAACCTGTTACCCCAGGACAAAGGCATAAAATTATAGGTGCATTCGACGATATCACAACCTCGACACCTGAGAAATCGTTACTACGCCCCATTAAAAAATCTGGTGGAAGAAACAACACCGGTAAAATGACCATGCGCTACATTGGTGGTGGTCACAAGCGTAGATACAGGATAGTTGACTTTGCGCGCGAACGCGACGGTGTGGCTGCTGTTGTTAAAACCATCGAGTACGATCCCAATCGTACCGCTCGCATAGCTCTGGTTGTGTACACCGACGGAGAAAAACGTTATATTATTGCACCAGCTGGCCTCCAGGTAGGCCAGACCATTATGTCGGGTAAGGGAGTTGCCCCCGAAATTGGTAACGCATTGTACCTTTCCGAAATTCCACTTGGTACCATAGTTCATAACATTGAACTAAAACCAGGACAAGGTGGAATTATGGCGCGTAGCGCCGGATCGTACGCTCAGCTGCTCGCACGCGAAGGCAAGTACGCAGTACTTAAATTGCCTAGTGGCGAGATTCGTATGGTATTAACTACCTGCAAAGCTACTGTTGGAACAGTTTCAAACTCCGATCATGCACTTGAACGTTCAGGGAAAGCTGGCCGTAGCCGTTGGTTAGGGCGCAGACCAAGAACTCGTGGTGTGGTAATGAACCCAGTTGATCACCCAATGGGTGGTGGCGAAGGTCGTGCCAGCGGAGGTCACCCACGCTCACGCAAGGGTATACCTGCGAAGGGATATAAAACTCGTTCCAAAAAGAAGCTTTCTAACAAATTCATTGTTGAACGCAGGAAAAAGTAATCTGAAAAAAGCTGAACTATGAGTCGGTCATTAAAAAAAGGTCCTTTTATAGACTATAAGCTGGAAAAGCGAGTTGTGGACATGAATACTGCCAACAAAAAACAGGTTATTAAAACTTGGTCAAGAAGATCAATGATTTCACCTGATTTTGTAGGACACACTATTGCAGTTCACAACGGGAATAAGTTTATTCCTGTTTACGTTACCGAAAATATGGTTGGTCACAAACTCGGTGAGTTTGCCCCCACCCGTACTTTCCGTGGTCACGCAGGGAATAAGAAGAAGTAAGTGAATTGATTTCTTAAAGCAACATAATAATGGGTGCAAGAAAACGTATCAAAGCCAACAAAATAAAGGAGGAGAAAAGCAAAAAAGCTTTCGCAATTCTGAGGAATTGCCCAACTTCTCCCCGCAAAATGCGCTTGGTTGTTGACATGGTTCGCGGGAAACAGGTTGAAACCGCTCTTAATATTCTTCATTTTACCCCCAAAGAAGCTGCCATAAAAGTTGAAAAACTTCTAAAATCAGCAGTATCAAACTGGCAGGCCAAAAATGAAGGGGTTCGTATAGAGGATGCAAACCTGTATGTAAAGGAAATTTTCGTTGATCAGGGCCGTATGCTAAAACGCATTCGTACCGCTCCTCAAGGGCGTGCCCATCGAATTAGAAAGCATTCCAACCACGTAACCGTTGTTGTAGATAGTGCAGTTAGTAACGAATCTCAAAATACACAGAGCTAGATGGGACAAAAAGTAAATCCAATAGGAAACAGACTTGGAATCATTAAAGGATGGGATTCCAACTGGTATGGTGGAAACCGCTACGCTCAGAAACTCGTTGAGGACAACAAGATTCGTGAATACCTCAGCGCTAGGCTAGCTAAAGCTAGCGTTTCTAAAATTGTTATCGAACGTACGCTGAAACTAATCACCGTAACCGTGCATACTGCTCGTCCAGGAATCATTATAGGGAAAGGCGGACAGGAAGTTGATAAGTTAAAAGAGGAGTTGAAAAACATTACCAGTAAAGAGGTTCAAATAAACATCTTTGAGGTAAAACGTCCCGAACTGGACGCTACTATCGTAGCAAACAATATTGCTCGTCAGCTCGAAGGCCGTATCTCATACCGTCGTGCCATTAAAATGGCTATTGCTTCTACCATGAGAATGGGCGCCGAGGGGATTAAGGTTCAAATATCTGGCCGGTTGGGCGGTGCCGAAATGGCTCGCTCTGAAACATACAAAGATGGAAGAATTCCTCTTCATACTTTCCGTGCTGATATTGACTATGCCCTTGGCGAAGCACTTACTAAGGTAGGTCTCATTGGTATTAAGGTATGGATATGTAACGGCGAAGTGTATGGAAAGCGTGACCTTTCACCTAACATGGGTGTGAGTGCACCTTCAACTCCACAGCAGCCTTCTAACAAGCCGCGTGGCGGATTCCGTAAAAAAAGGAAGTAATTAATAGCATTAATGGACTAGGAAATGTTACAGCCAAAGAAAACTAAATACAGAAGGCAGCAGAAGGGGCGCATGAAAGGTGTTGCCCAGCGTGGAAATCAGTTAGCTTTCGGTTCTTTTGGAATTAAATCATTAGAAACCAAATGGATAACTGGTCGCCAGATTGAAGCTGCTCGTCAGGCCGTGACCCGTTATATGAAACGTGAGGGTCAGATATGGATCCGGATTTTCCCCGATAAACCAATAACCAAGAAACCTGCAGAGGTTCGTATGGGTAAAGGGAAAGGAGCTCCAGAAGGATTTGTTGCTCCGGTAACTCCTGGAAGAGTCATCATTGAGGCCGAAGGCGTACCTATGGAGGTAGCGAAGGAAGCTTTGCGCTTAGCAGCACAAAAACTTCCAGTTACCACTAAGTTTATTGTGCGTCGTGATTATTCAGAAACTTCAAACTAGACGAGAAATGAAAACATCTGAAATTAAAGAGCTTAACAATAAGGAGATTGAGGAGAGAATCGATTCGCTCGAATCTCAACTAATTAAGCTTAAGATGAACCATGCAATTTCGCCACTCGATAATCCAATGAAGATTAAAGAGACCCGTAGAACGGTTGCTAGATTGAAGACTATCCTCACCGAACGCACTAAGTTACAGAATAAGTAAATCCAAATTTACAATGGAAAATACACGTAATCTTAGGAAAGAAAGGATAGGAACCGTGGTTAGCAACAAGATGCAGAAATCGATAGTTGTTGCTGTGAAGCGGAAAGTTAAGCACCCTATCTACGGTAAGTTCGTGAACAGAACCACCAAGTTCTATGCTCACGACGAAAACAATACTTGCAACATTGGCGATACCGTAAGAATAATGGAAACCCGGCCCTTAAGTAAAACTAAGTGCTGGCGATTAGTTGAAATCATTGAAAGAGCTAAGTAGCCATGATACAACAAGAAAGTAGACTATTAGTTGCCGACAACAGCGGTGCAAAGGAAGTATTATGCATTCGCGTTCTCGGAGGAACGGGCAAACGTTATGCTCGCATTGGCGACAAAATTGTTGTTACTGTGAAGAGCGCATTGCCTAGTGGAGAAATTAAGAAAGGTACTGTTACCAAAGCAGTTGTAGTTAGAACCAAGAAGGAGCTTCGTCGTTCCGATGGTAGCTACATCCGTTTCGATGATAATGCCTGTGTATTACTCAATAACCAGGGTGAAATTCGTGGAACCCGTATCTTCGGGCCTGTAGCTCGTGAGTTACGAGATGGTTACATGAAAATTGTATCCTTGGCTCCTGAGGTACTGTAATCTGAAAAAATCGTTAAAACGATGAATAAGAAGTTACATATTAAGAAAGGGGATCTGGTATACGTGAATGCTGGCGAATCAAAAGGTCAGCAGGGGAAAGTGCTTGAGGTTATTAAAGACAAGGATCGCGCCATCGTTGAGGGTGTGAATATGATGTCGAAGCACACAAAACCTAACTCAAAGTACCCTCAAGGGGGCATCATTAAAAAGGAAGCCCCAATCCACATCTCTAACCTTATGCTGGTTGATCCCGCCAGTGGAAAACCGACCCGTATTGGGCGCCGGATTAATGAGAAGAGTGGAAAACTAGTTCGTTACTCAAAAAAATCAGGGGAGGAGCTTAAGTGATGACATACGTACCAAACCTTAAGAAAAAGTATTACGATGAGATAATTCCAAAACTTACAAAAGATTTTGGATACAAAAGCGTAATGCAAGTCCCAAAATTAACAAAAATTGTTGTTAATCAAGGGGTTGGACAGGCAGTGGCCGACAAAAAAATGATTGAGACAGCTCAGGAAGAACTTTCAATGATTGTAGGTCAGAAAGCTGTACAAACAATATCTAGGAAAGATATTTCTAACTTTAAGCTTCGCAGAGGAATGCCGATTGGTGTTAAAGTAACGCTGCGACGTGAGAGAATGTATGAATTCCTCGAAAGGCTTATATGCGTTTCACTACCTCGTATTCGTGACTTCAAAGGAGTAAACGATAAACTAGATGGGAAAGGCAACTATAGCCTCGGAATTCAAGAGCACATCATTTTCCCTGAAGTTGATATCGATAAGATAAATAAAATTTTAGGGGTAGAGATAACTTTTGTTACTTCTGCAGAATCTGATGAGGAAGCGTACGCTTTGCTGCGTGAGTTTGGCATCCCTTTTAAAAACGCTAAAAAGAACTAGGTATGGCAAAAGAATCAATGAAAGCCCGTGAGGTTAGGCGTGCTAAAATGGCCGCTAAGTATGCTGAAAAACGCGCAAGGCTGAAAGCTGAAGGCGATTGGGTAGCACTACAGAAGTTGCCCCGTAACTCGAACCCCATACGTCAACGTAACCGTTGTTCTGTTACAGGACGTCCACGTGGTTTTATGCGTCAATTTGGCATTAGCCGCATAACATTCAGGGAAATGGCTTCAAAAGGTTTAATCCCAGGAGTGAAGAAAGCTAGCTGGTAAACATTTAACTAAGAATAAGATATGGTTACTGACCCAATTGCAGATTATCTGACCCGAGTAAGGAACGCTATTATGGCGAACCACAAAATCGTAGAGATTCCTGCTTCGAACATTAAAAAAGAAATAACCAAAATTCTTTTCGAAAAAGGCTATATTCTTAATTACAAGTTCGAAGAGGATCAAAAGCAGGGATCAATAAAAATTGCTCTTAAGTACCACCCCGAAAGTAAGAAGAATGCCATCAAGCATCTCGAGCGAGTGAGCACTCCCGGCTTGAGAAGGTATGTTGGATCTGATGATCTTCCTCGTGTTTTAAACGGACTAGGAATCGCAATCCTATCAACTTCACAGGGTGTAATGAGCGACAAAGAAGCACGACTTAAGAAAGTAGGCGGCGAAGTGCTGTGCTACGTTTACTAATTAATAACAATTTCTAAAATGTCAAGGATCGGAAAAAAACCTGTAAACTTGCCACAGGGTGTAAGCGTGAAAGTTGGCGCTGATAATGTGGTGAGCGTTAAAGGCCCTCTCGGTGAGCTGAGTCAAGCGGTTGACCCAGATATTACCGTAACTGTTGAGGGAGATTCTGTTGTACTCACCAGACCAACAGATCAGAAGCGTCACCGTTCCATGCATGGTTTATACAGGGCACTCATAAACAACATGGTTGTTGGTGTTTCAACTGGATGGACCATAGAGCAGGAACTAGTAGGGGTTGGCTACAAGGCAGAAGCAAAAGGACAAATACTTGAGCTTAGCTTAGGTTTTTCGCATGATATTCACTTCCAACTTCCAAAAGAAGTGAAGGTTGAAGCAAAAACTGAGCGTCGAAACAACCCAATTATTACTCTTAAGAGCCACGATAAGCAACTTCTTGGAGTTGTGGCGGCAAAAATTCGTTCACTACGTAAACCTGAACCTTATAAGGGCAAAGGGATTAAGTTCGTTGGCGAAGTGCTACGCAAGAAGTCTGGTAAATCAGCTAGTGTTTAACCTGTATAAATTGATTGGATATGGCTCTGAAAAAACAAGAGAGAAGACTCAAAATAAAGATGAGGATCCGCAAAAAATTTGCTGGAACTCCAGAAAGACCACGTATGACCGTGTTCAGGAGCAACAAGCAAATTTATGTACAGGTAATCGACGATTCGAATGGAGTTACCTTGGCTTCCGCCTCATCGCGAGTTAAAGATATTGCTGAACAAGCAAAAATCACAAAAATTGAACAAGCCCGCCTTGTTGGTAAGTTGGCAGCAAAAAATGCTATTGATAAAGGGATTACCACAGTAGTTTTTGACCGCAATGGATACCTTTACCATGGACGCGTTAAGGCTCTTGCCGATGCAGCACGAGAAGGGGGACTTAAATTCTAGATGAAGTATGTCAACAAATACAAACATACGTAAAGTTAAAACCACCGATCTTGAATTAAAAGATAGGTTGGTTTCCATACAGCGTGTTACCAAAGTAACCAAAGGAGGTAGAACTTTTAGCTTTTCTGCAATTGTTGTTGTTGGAAATGAAAACGGCATTGTAGGTTATGGATTAGGTAAAGCTGGTGAGGTAACTTCTGCAATTTCGAAGGGTATTGAGGATGCTAAGAAGAATCTGGTAAAGGTTCCTATTTTTAAAGGAACCATTCCTCACGAACAAATTGCAAAGTACGGTGGGGCAAAAGTATTCCTTAAACCTGCTTCGCACGGAACAGGTGTTAAGGCAGGTGGTGCTATGCGTGCCGTACTTGAAAGCGTTGGAATTACCGACGTGCTGGCTAAGTCAAAGGGTTCTTCAAACCCCCATAACTTAGTTAAAGCAACCGTGAATGCCCTGCTCGAACTACGAGATGCTCATAGTGTAGCTACACTTCGTGGTGTGGATCTTAACAAAGTGTTTAATGGATAGAACATAGAATCATGGCAAAAGTAAAGATTACACAAATAAAGAGTAAGATAGGTTCGACCAAAAGACAAAGGGCAACCTTAGAAACACTTGGATTAAGAAGAATTAATCATACCGTAGAGAAGGACAATACACCAGAGGTTATGGGTATGGTTGAGAAAGTTCGACACCTTGTGAAAATTGATATGTAATTGGTAACCTTCAAAACAATCGTATTAACATGGAATTGCATAATATAACACCTGCTGAAGGCTCTACCCATCGCGAAAAGCGTATCGGACGTGGACAGGGTTCAGGTCATGGGGGCACTTCAACCAGGGGACATAAAGGCGCCAAGTCGCGCTCAGGTTACTCAAAAAAGATTGGCTTTGAGGGCGGACAGATGCCCTTGCAGCGTCGCCTGCCAAAGTTTGGGTTTAAAAACCGATTCCGCAAAGAGTATAAAGCCATTAACGTTGATGTTCTTCAGAACTTAGCTGAAAAGCAGGGGATCACCTCAATCGACGTTCAAACATTAGTTGATTCAGGTTTGATTTCGAAAAATGATATGGTAAAAATACTTGGGAACGGAACCCTTACATCAAAACTTGAAGTAAAGGCGCATGCCTTCTCCAAAAAAGCCATCGAAGTAATTGAAGCAGCAAGTGGAACTGCCGTAAAACTATAAATTGATGAAGTCTTTTATTGAAACCATCAAAAATATATTCAAGATAGAGGATCTGAGGAATCGGATTCTCTATACCTTGGGTATACTTGTTATTTACCGTTTAGGAAGTTTTATTACTCTTCCAGGAATTGATCCAGCTCAGTTGGGTGGCCTACAAAAGCAAACAGCTGATGGAATTATGGGTCTTCTCGATATGTTCTCAGGAGGTGCATTTAGTAAAGCATCTATCTTTGCACTGGGAATTATGCCATACATTTCGGCATCTATCGTGGTTCAACTTCTTGGAATAGCAATTCCCTACTTCCAACGGTTACAGAAAGAAGGCGAGAGTGGACGCCGTAAGATTAACCAGATTACCCGTTACCTTACTGTTATCATTCTTGTACTTCAAGCTCCAACCTACTTGGCCAACCTCAGGGCGCAGCTGCCATCCTCGGCATTCGCACTGGAAGGGATTTACTTTACAATATCCTCTACAATTATTCTTATTGCTGGTACCATGTTTGTTATGTGGTTAGGCGAGAAAATAACCGATAAAGGGATAGGAAACGGTATCTCCTTAATAATTATGGTTGGTATTATAGCTAGACTCCCCTTTGCGCTGGCGGCTGAATTCTTTTCACGCTCAGAGGAGATGGCTGGTGGTCTCGTAATGTTCTTGGTGGAGATGATCATTCTGTTTGTTGTTTTCATGTTTAGCATCTTATTGGTACAGGGGACTCGCAGAATCCCTGTTCAATATGCAAAACGCATAGTTGGAAACAAACAGTACGGAGGCGTTAGGCAGTATATACCTCTTAAGGTTAATGCGGCTGGAGTAATGCCAATCATCTTTGCACAAGCATTAATGTTCATTCCAATGATGTTTGCAAGTTTTAACACAGAAACAACAAACGCAATAGCATCTGCTTTTGCTAATTTCACTGGTTTCTGGTATAACTTTACCTTTGCAATTCTCATCATTGCGTTTACTTACTTCTATACCGCAGTTACCATCAATCCCAATCAGATGGCTGAGGATATGAAGAAGAATGGTGGATTTATTCCTGGAGTTAAACCAGGACGTAAAACGGTTGAGTTCCTGGATTCAATTATGTCGAGGATAACACTACCCGGTTCCATCTTTTTGGCATTTATTGCAATTCTCCCAGCGTTCGCCATGATGTTTGGTGTAAATAACCAATTTGCACAATTCTTTGGTGGAACATCACTCCTTATCCTCGTAGGTGTTGTGCTTGACACACTTCAGCAAATTGAAAGTCATCTTTTAATGAGGCACTATGATGGTTTAATGAAATCAGGGAGAATTAAAGGAAAATCCGGAATGTAATATCGGTAATCGTTCTTTTGGTAATGCAAATAGTTAAAACAGGAGAAGAGATTGAGCTAGTAAGGAAAAACGCCTTGCTCGTTTCAAAAACCTTAGCAGAAGTTGGTAAGGTTATCGCTCCTGGGGTAACAACCAATCAACTCGATAGGTTGGCCGAGGAGTTTATTCGGGATAACGGTGCTGAGCCTGGGTTTCTGGGATACAATGGTTACCCCAATACCCTCTGCATTTCGGTTAACGATGCAGTCGTGCACGGCATACCATCGGACTACGTGCTAAAAAATGGAGACATTGTTTCTGTTGACTGTGGCACAAAATGGTTTGGTTATTATGGCGATTCAGCATTCACATTTGCTGTAGGAGAAGTTACTCCAGAAGCAGAAAGCCTCCTTGCTGTTACACGTGAAAGCTTGTTTAAAGGAATCAATCAGGCGATTGATGGTAATCGAGTAGGTGATGTGTCGAATGCTGTTCAAACTTATGCTGAAAGTTTTGGATTCTCTGTTGTAAGGGAACTTGTAGGTCACGGTTTAGGTCGTGAAATGCACGAGAAACCAGAGGTTCCAAATTATGGTCACCAAGGACGGGGTCCAAAACTAGTTGATGGCATGGTTATTTGTATTGAACCCATGATAAATATGGGGGGCAGACAAGTTTACCAAACAAATGATGGATGGACAATTAAAACAGCCGATGGCAAGCCTTCAGCACATTTTGAATTAACTGTTGTGGTTCGCAAGGGAAAGCCAGAAGTGTTATCAACCTTCGATTACGTTGATTTAGTTTTACAAAAAAAATGAATTTGATATATGGCTAAACAACCAGCTATTGAGAAAGATGGAACCATAATTGAGGCCCTCTCGAATGCAATGTTTAGGGTAGAGCTTGACAATGGTCACATAATAACCGCTCATATTTCTGGGAAAATGAGGATGCACTACATTAAAATTTTACCTGGAGATAAAGTAAAGGTTGAGATGTCGCCATACGATTTAACCAAAGGAAGAATATCGTTCCGATATAAGTAACTAAAACGAAAACACTATAGCTGCTATGAAAGTAAGAACATCAGTAAAGAAGCGCAGTGACGATTGCAAAATCGTGAAACGCAAAGGGCGTTTGTACGTGATTAACAAAAAAAATCCGAAGTTTAAACAGCGCCAAGGATAATTTATTAACTTTGTACCCTTAAATTTTTAAGCAAATAATATGGCACGAATTGTGGGGGTTGACTTACCCAAAAACAAGCGGGGCGAAGTAGCGCTTACTTATATTTACGGAATTGGCCGTAGTAGCGCCCGTAAAATTTTAAGTACAGCCTCAATAGATTACGACGTAAAAGTAAAAGATTGGACAGATGACAACATCACTTCTATTCGTACAATCCTAAATGAAGGATATAAGGTAGAAGGGGAGCTTCGCTCAACAGTTCAACTTAACATTAAACGTCTGATGGATATCGGATGCTACCGTGGTATCCGTCATCGCTTGGGCTTGCCCGTTAGAGGTCAAAGCACCAAGAATAATGCAAGAACCCGTAAGGGAAGAAAGAAAACCGTAGCCAACAAGAAGAAAGCGACCAAATAGGTGATAGACTATGGCAAAGAAAACAGGATCAGCAAAAAAGAGAGTTGTTAAAGTTGAATCGCAGGGTTTAGCCCACGTTCACTCATCATTTAACAACATTATTGTAACTCTAACCAACTCAACCGGACAAGTAATTTCATGGTCTTCGGCTGGAAAAATGGGTTTTAAAGGCTCAAAAAAGAACACACCTTACGCAGCACAAACTGCTGCTGCCGATTGTGCAAAGGTAGCCTTTGATTTAGGCCTCCGCAAAGTAAAGGTTTTTGTGAAAGGGCCTGGATCGGGGCGTGAGTCAGCCATTCGAACGATTAACTCAGCGGGAATTGAAGTAACAGAAATTGTCGATGTTACTCCACTTCCTCATAACGGTTGCCGTCCTCCAAAGAGGCGTAGAGTATAATTTATTTTTATCTCTGAACATTTTAACAAGAATAAGTAATGGCAAGATATACAGGACCAACAACCAAAATTGCACGAAAGTTTGGTGAGCCAATATTTGGACCGGATAAAACTTTTGAGAAGAAGAACTATCCTCCTGGAATGCATGGTATTAATAAGAAACGTAGGAAAGTTTCAGAATACGGAACTCAGCTTCTGGAGAAGCAGAAGGCTAAGTTTACGTATGGCGTTCTAGAGAAACAGTTCTCAAATCTCTTTAAGAAAGCCTCACGTATGCAGGGCGTTACCGGTGAGATTTTACTTCAACTGCTCGAGTCGAGGCTCGACAACGTTGTGTACCGTTTAGGAATCGCTCCAACAAGAGCTGCTGCAAGACAACTAGTGTCGCATAGACACATTACTGTTGATAGCAAGGTGGTTAATATACCTTCGTACAGCGTAAAACCTGGATCAGTAGTTGCTGTTCGTGAGAAATCGAAATCGCTAGAAGTTGTAGCTGAGGCATTGTCGAGCAATCGTCATACCAAGTATTCATGGCTAGAGTGGGATAAGGAAAACTTATCCGGCAAATATTTAAATAATCCTGAGCGCTCAGATATTCCAGAGAATATTAAGGAGCAGCTTATTGTTGAACTTTACTCTAAGTAAAAAAAAACTAACCGAATGGCTATTCTGGCATTTCAAAAACCTGATAAGGTAATAATGCTCGAAGCTACCGATTTCTTCGGTAAATTTGAGTTTCGCCCTCTTGAGCCGGGCTACGGAATTACCGTTGGTAATGCGCTCAGGAGAATTCTCCTGTCTTCGTTGGAGGGGTACGCCATCACAACCTTAAAGATATCTGGGGTTGATCACGAATTCTCCACCATACCTGGTGTAATAGAAGATGTGACTGAAATAATCCTTAATCTCAAGCAGGTTAGGTTAAAACGGGTGGTTGAAGATTTAGATAACGAGAAGGTAAATATCTCGATATCTGGGCAAAACGAGTTTAAAGCCGGATTCCTATCAAATTTTTTAAGCGGATTCAAAGTTCTGAACCCTGAACTCGTGATCTGCCGGATGGAACCCGATGTTAAACTTGATATTCAGGTTACAATAAACAAGGGACGTGGATACATTCCTGCCGAAGAAAACAAACCCGAAGAGGCCGAGTTTGGCGTTATTCCAATCGACTCTATACATACTCCTATCAAGAACGTAAAGTTTGATGTGGAAAACTATAGGGTAGAGCAGAAAACAGACTACGAAAAGTTAATCCTCGAAATACAAACCGATGGTAGTATCCATCCCAAGGATGCGCTGAAAGAAGCAGCAAAAATTTTGATCTACCACTTCATGCTCTTCTCAGATGAGAAGATTACTCTCGATTCTGATGATAAATTCGCCAACGATGAGTTCGATGAGGAGGTGCTTCACATGCGTCAGCTCCTGAAAACAAAATTGGTAGATCTGGATCTATCAGTAAGGGCTTTAAACTGTTTAAAGGCAGCTGATGTTGATACTTTAGGCGATTTAGTTCGCTTTAATAAGAACGACCTGCTGAAATTTAGAAACTTCGGTAAGAAATCGCTTACCGAGTTAGAGGATCTTCTGGAAGCCATGAACCTGTCTTTCGGAATGGATATCACTAAGTATAAATTAGACAAGGAATAATAGCGATGAGACACAATAAGAAAGTAAACCATTTAGGACGCACAAGCTCTCACCGTAAAGCGATGTTAGCAAACATGGCTGTTTCGTTGATAATGCACAAGAGAATAAAAACTACTGTAGCAAAAGCGAAAGCGCTTAGAGGTTATGTTGAACCACTGATTACAAAAGGGAAGAATGATACAACCCACTCAAGACGTACAGTATTTGCATACCTTAAGGACAAAAATGCTGTAACAGAATTGTTCCGTGAAGTTTCAGTGAAAATTGGCGATAGGCCAGGTGGGTACACCCGTATTCTAAAACTAGGAACACGTTTAGGAGATAACGCTGATATGTGTATTATTGAATTAGTTGATTATAACACTACTTACACTACAGCTAAAACCGAAACAAAACAACAGGCGAAACGGACAAGAAGAGGAAAATCAAAGAAAGAAGAGGCAACCACCCCTAACGCTGAAACCAAAGCCTCCTCAAAATCAAAATCAGTTGAAAAAACTGTAATTGAGGAAGTTAAAGAAGAGACTACTCCAGAAGTTGAGGTGGAAACTTCAGAAGAACCTAAAACAGAGGAAGATAATTCTGAAGATACGAAGTCAGAATAGAAAGAAACCGATATTCTGGGACCCATTAAAAAAGGGATAAAGTCGATGGCTTCATCCCTTTTTTTATGTAATTTTATAAATTCGAATTGTAAAACTTAAATATTGAAAAAATGGGACAAATAATTAACGTTCACGCACGTCAGATACTCGATTCGAGAGGAAACCCCACCGTTGAGGTTGATGTTTTAACTGAGAGCGGTTATTTTGGCAGAGCTGCTGTACCAAGCGGAGCTTCTACAGGTGTTCATGAAGCAGTTGAACTGCGTGATGGCGACAATAGCCGTTATTTAGGGAAAGGAGTCCTTAGAGCTGTTGAAAATGTAAATTCAACCATTGCAGAAGAGATAGTTGGGATGCATGTGCTTGAGCAGCAACAGATTGACGAGGCGATGATTCAGCTGGATGGTTCAGAGAATAAAGCAAATTTAGGAGCCAACGCAATACTAGGCGTTTCATTAGCTGTAGCACATGCTGCCGCACAAGCAACGGGGCAACCACTTTATCGTTACGTTGGAGGCGTTAACGCCTGCACATTACCCATTCCCTTGATGAATATATTGAACGGAGGATCACATGCCGATAATAGTATAGATTTTCAGGAGTTCATGATCATGCCTGTTGGTGCGCCAAACTTTACAGAGGCCATTCGAATGGGCGCAGAAGTTTTTCATAACCTCAAGGCTGTTCTTAAAAAACAGGGCTACTCCACTAACGTTGGTGACGAGGGTGGTTTTGCACCAAACCTTAAATCGAACGAAGAGGCAATTACCGTAATTCTCCAGGCAATTGAAAAAGCAGGTTACAAGCCAGGAGAAGATATATATCTTGCCCTTGATCCTGCATCATCTGAGTACTTCTTACCAGAAGAGAACGTTTACCATCTGCACAAGTCAACCGGTGAGAAATTAACACCTTCCCAAATGGTAGATTATTGGAAAACATGGGTTGACAAGTACCCAATAATTTCCATTGAAGATGGAATGGCAGAGGATGATTGGGATGGTTGGAAACTGATGAATAAAACTCTTGGAAGTAAGATACAACTTGTTGGCGACGATTTGTTTGTTACTAATGTAAAACGCTTGAAGAGAGGAATTGAAGAGAATGCGGCCAATAGTATTCTTATCAAAGTGAACCAAATAGGAACCCTGACCGAAACAATTAACGCTGTTAGAATGGCCGATACTAACTCTATGACCTCAGTTATGAGCCATCGTTCAGGTGAAACTGAAGATTCAACTATTGCTCACCTGGCTGTTGCATTGAATACTGGCCTTATAAAAACAGGCTCTGCCTCACGTTCCGACAGGATTGCTAAGTATAATCAGTTGTTAAGAATAGAAGAGATGCTTGGTTCATCGGCAATTTACCTTGGGAAAAACTTTAAGTTTTTATAGTAATACATATCTTATGGTTTATATCAAAGGGTTCAATCGTGATTGGTTGAACCCTTTTTGTTATATTCGCCTAAAATAACTATAGATATAGCTATGTCGTACAAAAGCCTGAGGGAGTTTATTGAACTGCTTGAAGAGAATGGTGATTTAATCAGGATAACCGAGTTTGTTGATCCTGTACTTGAGATAGCCGAGGTTACAGATAGGATATGCAAGCAAGATGGAGGAGGGAAAGCAATTCTTTTCGAAAATACAGGAACAAGCTTCCCTGTTGTTACCAATGTTTTTGGTTCGTTAAAAAGGGCCTCTTCGGCTTTAAATGTGAGAAACCCTGATGAGGTTGCTCAACAAATTGAGGGATTCGTAGGGGTAGTTTTATCCCTGAAAAAGGGTTTCTTTGAAAAGTTCAGTACCCTTCCCAAGTTGGCTCAAGTGATGAAGTGTTTGCCTAAAACAGTTCGGAGACGTGGTGAATGTCAGCAGGTTATTCAAATTGAGCCTGATTTAAGCATATTTCCAATTTTACAATGTTGGCCCCATGATGGAGGGCGTTTTATAACTCTACCTATGGTTATAACTCAGGATCCTGATACTAAAGTTAGAAATGTTGGGATGTACAGGATGCAGGTATTTGGTAGTAATCTTACTGGAATGCATTGGCATAGGCACAAAACTGGTGCCAGGCATTTTTCTGCATACAAAAAAAGAGGGGAGCTTATGCCGGTTGCTGTGGCCTTAGGAGGAGATCCCGCATACACATACTCTGCAACTGCACCACTCCCTGAGAATATTGATGAGTTTTTATTCGCTGGGTTTCTAAGAAAAAAGCGGGTCAAACTAGTAAGATGCATAACCAATGAGCTGGATGTTCCCTCGGATGCAGATATTATCATAGAAGGCTATGTAGACCCAATGGAGGATCCAATATGGGAGGGACCTTTTGGCGATCACACAGGTTTTTACTCCCTCGCAGATTGGTACCCGAAGTTTCATGTTACATGTATTACCTACAGAAAGGATGCCATATTCCCAGCTACACTGGTTGGTGTTCCGCCCATGGAGGATGTGTACATAGCAAAGTTAACTGAGAGAATTTTTTTATCGCCAATAAAATATACCTTTTTACCTGAAATCATTGATTTGTATCTTCCCCAACAGGGTGTTTCACATAATATAGCTATTGTAAAAATTGATAAAACTTTTCCGGGACAGGCGTATAAGGTTGCAAGTGCACTATGGGGTGTTGGCCAAATGATGTTTAATAAGATAATGATAGTTGTAGATGGGGATACTGATATTCATAATTCCTTTGAGGTAGCAAAGCATATTTCAGAATTAGTAGTTCCCCATCGTGATGTGTTGCTTTGGAGAGGACCAATGGATGTTTTGGATCATGCGTCTTCAAGGCCACATATGGGAGGGAAAGTTTTAGTAGATGCAACAAAAAAATTCCCAGAAGAGTTAGACAATAAGGTAAATAGCACGGTAGGTGGATACGAAAAGTTATTTAGTACGTTAAGCCAGAAACATCGGGGGTTGTTCGATTTTAACACAGCACTTTTAAAAGAAGGAATATCAGTTTTACTGGTATCTGTTGACAAGAAGATTGGCGTACAGGTTAAAACAATAATTCAACAAATAGTGGCTGCAGTTGAGGGTCCAATCCCAAAGTTTATTGCTGTGGTTGATAAAGAGATGAAGCTAAATGATATGAGTCTGTTCGTATGGTATTTAAGCGCAAATATTGATCCGGAAAGGGATTGTTACTTCGTTGACAGGTTAGGGGTCAGGCTTCCCTGCTTTGTTTTCGATGGGACAAGGAAATGCTACTCTATCGATACCTTTTCAAGAGATTGGCCTGCATTAGTTGTTTCATCGAAGGAAACCATTGAAAAAATTGATAAAAAATGGGGAAACTTTAATATTAAGGACTCTATTGAATCGCCATCAAGAAAGTTTTTGTATAGGGTTGAATCAGATGGTGCAATCGTGAAGCCTGATCTTACATAGTTTCATTTTTTTTTCCTAATTTGCCCTTATTATGCGAAGGTTACTTACATACCCATTTATACTCCTACTTACGGTTTCGTTTCACATGAGCAGGGCAAATGTTACGAACACAACTTTACGGGTAGAGTTATTTGATGTTGATAACGGCCTCTCGCAAACAGCAGTGCAAACTCTTATTCAGGATAAGTACGGATTCCTTTGGGTTGGGACTCAAAATGGATTAAATAGATACGATGGATATGGGTTTAAGGTTTACAGAAACCAGCCATTCGATTCTACTTCCATAGCAAATGATTACATAACAGATCTGTGTGAGGATAATGATGGGAATATTTGGATTGGAACTTTTAATGGGTTAAGTATATATAACAGGAAGGATGACAATTTCTATAATTTTTATTTCAATCCATCAAACGATAACTCGATTAGTTCAAACCGAATTTTTAATGTTTACGAGGATAGCTTTGGTGTGATTTGGGTTAAAACGGAAGAATCGCTTGATAGGTATAACCCAGAAACCAATGGGTTTACACGGTTCAATCACTTTGTCGATATTTTTTCATTAACTTCTGAGAATAATGATTTCTCATTATATGAAGATAGTAAAAAACGTTTCTGGGTGGGGACCAGCGATGGGTTAATGCTCTTCGACAGGAACCTTAGTCTTTTTAAACGATATGCAAATAATGCTAACGACATACACTCGCTAAGTAACAACAGGGTTAAACATATTTACGAAGACTCAAAAGGTAATATTTGGATTGCAACTGCCCACGGGATTAATTTATTCCGAGAGAAAACAGACGATTTTATTCATTACGAAAACATTCCTGGAAACAATAAATCATTACCCAACAATATTGTTAACATCATGTTTGAGGATTCAAAAGGGAACTTTTGGATTGGTACCGAAATGGGTTTTTGTCGTTTTTATTCAAACCATGGCGAGTTTTCCCCACATTTTAATGCATATTATCAGGATAAGTACCTGTTCTCATCAACGGTAACCTCAATAGTAGAGGACAGAACAAACATTATTTGGTTTGGAACACTATCGGGATTAATAAAACTCGACTTAAAATCGCAGAATTTTAAAACGTATAGTAAAACAACAAGTGGTGAGAATCTCTTCTCTGGCAACTACGTGTCATCACTATACAAGCAATCTAACGATATTATATGGGTAGGAACCTGGGGTACCGGTTTGTACATTTTTAATAGAACCACAGGGGCAAACTATCGATATTCAGAGAATTCTACTGGACGTAATATTTGTAACGATTATGTACACACAATCTATAGAACCAGTCAGGATGAAATGATTATTGGCACCAGAAATGGTGTGCAAGTATACAATCATGAAGACAAGATTTTTAAGAACTTTTTTCCAAAAAAGATGGAAAAGGAATCTGAGAGAATCTTTAGTCATAATAGGGTGTATGAAATTGTGGAAGATGATGATGGGGATTTATGGTTTGCGTCTCGTATGGGTCTATATTCCTATAATCGTTCTCAAATTGAGAGCTTTCGTCATAACCCCAACAATCCCCTGAGCATCTCATCCAACGAGGTTCACGCCTTGGCTGTTGATAAAGAAGGTGTTATTTGGGCTGGAACCTTTGATGGGCTTAATCGAATTGATAAGAAAAACAAAACCGTTGAAAGGTTTCTACAAGCAAAAGATCAGGATAACATGCACATAGCTAACAACGAAATTGTTAGCTTGCTGATGGGAACCGATGGTTTTTTGTGGGTTGGCACGGTTTCTGGTTTATACAGGTTCAATACAAAAACGTATAACTACGATCTTTTTACTGAGCGGGAAGGCTTGCCCAATAACTTAATATACTGCATCGAAGAAGATTGTAATGGGAATATTTGGGTTGGAACGAACTGGGGGCTAGCTATGCTGAATACTGATACTCAAAATTTCTCAGTTTATGGTGTAAATGATGGATTACAGAGCTATGAGTTTAATATTGGAGCAAGTCATAAGTCTGACGATGGTGAGCTATTTTTTGGAGGCACATCTGGGTTTAACTGTTTCTATCCCGACTCAATAATTGTTAACAAAACCATCCCTAAAGTAGCCATCACCCACCTGGAAATACTCGGAGGTGAAGGGACTCAATCATTCCCCGTTCAGGGAGTGAGTGAAATTGTGATAGAGCAAGATTTTTCTCTATTGAGTATAGAGTTTGCTGCGCTAGATTTTACTCGACCCGAAAAGAATAGGTACATGTACAAGGTTGATGGGCTTGATGATGGTTGGATTGAACTTGGAGCGAAGCATTCGGCAACATTTTCAAATCCCGGTGAGGGAACTTATTTGTTTTTTGTCAAGGGTTCTAATAACGATAACGTATGGAGCGAACAACCCGAAACCATAAGGATAGTTATTAGAACACGGTTCTGGAAATCAAGGGTAGCCCTTGCTATATACTCACTGCTGGTCTTTTCTGCTTTATTCATTTTTGTTCGTTCACGAACTATTAACCAGCGAAGAACAAGCCGTTTGCTTAAGGAACGGGAGCAAACAATGGCAAAAATTGAGAGGCAAAAGGAGGAGTTAGAGCTAAAGAACAAAAGCATAACCGATAGCATACATTATGCAAAGAGGATTCAGGAAGCACTAATACCAGGGGAGAACCATTTCAAGGAGATTCTGCCCGATTCATTCATCCTTTACTTACCAAAAGATATTGTAAGCGGAGATTTCTACTGGATAAACGAAACACAGAATAAAATATTTGTAGCAGTAATCGATTGTACGGGTCATGGAGTGCCCGGAGCATTCATGTCAATAATAGGTATAGAACTGTTAAGAAATATAACAAATATTCAGGGGGTAAATGACGCTGCGGAAATACTAAACCACCTTAACAAGGGTGTTTATGATACTTTTCGGGTTGGAGTTGGACAAGAAACAAACGTGAAGGATGGGATGGATGTATCATTCTGTGTACTCGACAAGGAGAACAATACTTTGCAGTTTGCAGGAGCATTTACAAATCTTTACATAGTTAGAGATAGTAAAATTATTGAAATAAAGGGCGATAGGTTCTCAGTAGGGATGGAGGGCGAAACAGAGAGGCCTCTTTTTAAAAGCCACATAGTTCCTATTGAACAGAGTGATATGATATATATGTTTACCGATGGATATGTCGATCAATTTGGAGGTACAGAAGGAAAGAAATTCAAGTTTCGTAGGTTCAGACACCTCCTATTAAATATACATAAGCTAACCCTTGAAGAGCAGAAGAAAAGTTTGAATGAAAGTATTTCTGAGTGGCGTGGAGCTCAGGAGCAGGTTGATGATATTTTAATAATTGGAATTAAACCAGATTTAAGCTGCTTCTTCTAGCAAAGGGGATTCCCAATTTAACATGGGTTCGACGTAAATACCAATGTTGTATTCGTTACATTACCAATGGAATAAGGTTGACTACAATACCAATTTCATCTCATTACTAAGTTTTGAGTTGAAATATATTTTGACTATGTGGTTGAACATAGTGTATCCAAAAGTATTAACCCTAATAGTCTTATTTTTCAGAGTTTTTTTATCGACCCCACGTTACTTTAGTAAATTCTTCATTTTTTGAATTAGCACTTCAATTTGAAAGGGCTTGCTGATATAGTCGTCCATTCCAGCGGCAAGACATTCTTCCTTATCGCCCAGAAGGGCGTTGGCAGTGATTGCAATAATAGGAGTGTGGGTGTTTGAACTCGATTCAATCTCTCGAATTTTTTTTGTGGCAATTATACCATTCATAATGGGCATTTGGATATCCATGAGGATAATATCAAATCGGCTGGTTCCAAATTTGTCCAGAGCCTCTTTGCCATTATTGGCAATATCAATGCTTTTAACAATCTTCTTGAGGCTAAGCACAACAATTTTTTGGTTAATTAAATTATCTTCTACTAAAAGTACATTCGCATCAGACAGATCCAGAGTTGTTTTAGAAATAGTTTTAACGATTTTGCCTTCAACACCATCATCCGAAGGGTAGGACTCATCCTCTTTTACTGGTTCAAGGGTGCTTTTCTTAAGGTTATAAGGGAAAGAAAATACCGCATTCTCGGAGCTAAGAATGATGCTAAGTTTACCTCCGTTACTTTCAATCAACTTCTGAGTAATGGTTAAATCGAGCAGATCGATGTACATTTGGGTGCTTGCCGAACTAAGAATAGTTTCGTTAGTTACGTAAAGATTGTGTCCTTCGTTGACAGGTAGCAGGATGGGTTTGTTGCTTTTAATCTCAAAATTAAGGTCAACCACATCATCGTTTTCCTTGCTTTTCCATACTTTAATCTCGATGGTGGTTTTCGCTGAACTTTTATTCTTCAGGATATTCTCAACAAGGTTGAGAAATATCTGTTTAATTTTAACAGGGTCGCCAGTTAAATCTTTTGGAATCGATTCGTCGATCTTAAGGTTAAACGTTGTTTGTCCTGAATTTTGAGTTGAGAAGAGTTTTATAGTGTTGCTAATTGTGCTGTTAAGGTTGAAGTTAATGCTTAAATCACTTCGTTCCTTAATATCAACATTTGAAATTTCTACCATGCTGTTAACCACGTTTACAAGGTTGTTGGTTGATGCATGTATAGTATCAATCATATCACGTTGTTTCTCATCAATATCGGTGCTTTCAAGTATATTCGTAATAACCATTATATTGTTAAGGGGGGTTCTTATTTGATGCGAAAGGTTCGCAATAAACTCTTCTTTAAGCTTTGTATAACTCTTTTGATCAAGAACTTGTTTCTCCATATCATTTATCTTCTCTTGTTTTAGAATCTCGATGACATAAAGAATCAGAATGACTAAAAGGTATGAAAGAAATGAGGTCAATTTGAGGGACAGACCAACGGGTTCTGTGGTGAAAAGTAGGGCAGGGAAAACAAATCCGATAATTGATAATGCTAAGAATATGAACGAAAGGTATAGTCCTTTTCTAAAGCCAAGTGTAATGTTTGTAATAATAGGAAATACCCCAATTATAAGCGTTCCTGTATAGCCTATGCTTCCTACAAAAAGATAGAAAAGAAAAACTATCCCGATTATAACTGAAGGGAAAAATGGCAAGGGAATTTTTTCCTTGCTTGATAGGACAATAATAAAATATATTGTGAGAATGATTGAAGTGGAAGCCGAAATTAATGATGAAACGCTATCGTTTTCAATAAAGTACGATATTGAAAAGTGTATTAAAAAGAAAACAATGAACGTGAAACATACTACTGAAATGGCAAGGAACTTAGACCTTAAGTCCTTGCTAATTTTATGTAATTGATTAAACGATAAAACTTTAAGTATCCAATTGGATATATTCATTTTAACAACATATTACTGTTTTAAACAAAAAAATAATTTCATCGTTCCAATAAAATAACAACAGTAAATATAAATTGTTGGTTTACAACATATATATTCAGATGCTGTGTGGTTATTGGATGCAACAATTCATGCTAAATATATAAAAAAAAACCAACAAAGTAAAAAAACAGCTAAAGAAGTACGAATACTCCAACTAATGCAAATATTCCGAGGATAAAAATTGTGATTCCCGATATTTTATTTATCCACCAAAGTTGCTTTAGCCTAAACTTATTTCGTAAAAGATTTACAAGGGAGGTGAGAGCATACCACCATAAACCTGCACCCAAAAATACACCACCAAGGGTAATGAGGGATAGGAACCAAGTCGTTTGTCCGCTTACAACCCCAAATGCAGCAAAGAGAGCAAGGAAAAAGAAAACTGCTAGGGGGTTGGTGATTGTGAGTAGAAGTACGGAAATGAAGTCTTCTGTTAAGCTGTTCTTTTTTCTTTTATGCCTGCGCAGCTGGCGGATCGGGTTTGTAAAAAAGATTTTTGCGCCAAGTGCCACCACAACAATCCCTCCAATTGCTTGAAATGCAATTTGTTTTTCTTCAATGAATGAAATAATGAATGTAAGGCTAAAGCCAGCAATGGTAGCAAAAATTGTGTCGGCCGAGGCTGCACCCAACCCGCTAATGAACCCGCTTAGGCGTCCTTTGTTTATGGTGCGCTGAATACAAATAACACCTATTGGCCCTAAGGGAATTGATGCCAGTAAACCGATAAGTATTCCTTTAACTAGAAGGGTTGCCCAAAGTTGCATTGAAAAATAATTCGTTTACTTGGCAAAGATAAGAATTGATAGTAACCTATTTGGCTGGAATTTCTTAAAAATGGTAGCTTTTTTAAATTTTTTAAGATACCTACATATTCCTAACCAGTAGTTTGGGCTCTAACATGTCGAGCATGGCATACTTAACTCCCTCACGGCCAATGCCAGAGTTTTTAATGCCCCCGTAAGGCATATGATCAACTCTGAAGGTTGGAATATCGTTAATTATTACGCCTCCAACTTTAAGCTTTTGGAATGCTAGGTTTTGTTCATCAATTTGGTTTGTAAAAACGCCTGCCTGCAAGCCGTATTCAGAGTTGTTTACCATTTTTATTGCTTCATTATAATCAGTAAAAGGTTCAACTGTAACAACCGGCCCAAAAACTTCCATGGCACAAACATTCATGTCAGGCTTTGTGTTTGTAAGAATTGTGGGAGGAAAATAGTTCCCTTCCCTTTTGCCCCCAAGGTAAATTTTTGCTCCATCGGCAACGGCATCTTGCACCCAGCCCTCTACTCGAATAGCGTTTGCTTCATCAATCATTGATGAAATATCGGTTTCCTTTTCAAGTGGATCGCCAACTTTAAGCTGTCGGGTTTTCGCAGCAAATTTCTCGAGGAATTCTTCGAAAACTTTTTCGTGAACGTAAATTCGTTGCGTGTGAATACAAACCTGTCCGGAATATGCAAAAGCTCCCACAACGCATTTGTTCACTGCAAGTTCAATGTTCGAACTTTGGGTAACTATAACGCCAGCGTTTCCTCCAAGTTCAAGCACAACCCTTTTTTTTCCAGCCTGATTCTTCATGTCCCAGCCTACTTGTGGTGAGCCGGTAAAAGAAAGTAGCGCAAACCTTTCGTCAGTAACTAGCTGGTTTCCCGATGTTCTGTCCATGGGAAGTACGGAAAGGGCACCTTCTGGTAAACCATTCTCGTAGGCAATTCGGGCTAGTTCAAGTGCAGATAACGGTGTGCTTCTCGCAGGTTTGAGAATTATTGGACAGCCAGCTGCAATGGCTGGCGCAATTTTATGAACCGAAAGGTTCAGCGGGAAGTTGAACGGCGAAATTCCTGCAACAATACCAACGGGGAAATGCTTTACAATTCCCTCTTTCCCCTCGCCGGCAGGAGTCCAGTCGAGCGAAATAACCTCAGCCGGAATTCGCTTACACTCCTCGGCGGCTACCCTAAACGTTTGAATGGCTCTGTCAACCTCGCCCAGCGAGTATTTCATGGGTTTCCCTGCTTCGAGGCAGAGAATTTTTGCCAAGTTTTCTCTCTCCCTCTCCATGCCATTGGCAATGCCGTTCAGAATATTCTGCCTTTGGTATGAAGGCATGCCTGCCATTTCCTCTTCAATCCGTTGTGCAGCAAGTATCGCTTCCTCCAGTTCTTCGCTTAAAGCAAGCGAGCATTGTGCAATAACCTGCTGGTTATAAGGTGATTTTACTTCGAATGTTTTTTCAGTTGGAGTGAAATTACCGCCGATGCATGGGGAGTAAAGTTTCATAGTTGAGTTATTTATGTGCGAATTTATAAAATCTTTACTTTCTATTCATGTTGATAAAACTATTTACTGTTAACTTTACAGCATTTGGGAGCCAATTTCATTCATCATTAATGTAATTATGAGAAAACATACGATTCTTTTCTTAGCTATATTTTTCTTCATGTTTCTTGCAAAGGGTGTGAGTGCACAGTTAAGTCCAACCCTTTCCGACAGCTCACGCATTTCGCTTCTAACCTGTTCGCCTGGCGATGAGCTGTACTCGGTGTTTGGCCATAGCGCGGTGCGGGTTACCGATCCGGCAAACAACATCGATGTGGTTTTTAACTACGGAACGTTCGATTTCTCCGATCCAAACTTCTACACCAACTTCGTGAAGGGAAGGCTGAACTATATTCTGTCACTTTCCTACTACAACCGGTTTAAGGTTGAGTACGATATGGAGGAACGCTGGATTTTTGAGCAGCAGCTACAGATTGACCTTCCCCAGCGGCAGTTTCTTTTCGACTCGTTGCTAACAAACTACCAGCCCGAGAACCGATACTACCTCTACGATTTCTTTTTCGATAACTGTGCAACCAGGATCCGCGATATTTTTGTTGAATCGTTCCCCGAGAAGGTAAAATTCGACTACTCTGCTCTTGAGCAGAACAAAACTTTTAGGCAGCTTCTTCAACCATACCTAGTTGAAAAACCATGGGAACGATTTGGAATCGATTTGGCTTTAGGCGTGCTTGCCGACAGAACCGCCGAACCTTGGGACTACATGTTCCTGCCCGATCACATGCTTACCGTTTTTAAGCATGCAAGTTTTGATTCCGACTCAATAACCCAGCCCTTCACCGCTGAGGTTGAAACGTTACTCGAAGGGAAGGTTCGAAACGAGAAGAAAGCTTTCGACCAACCTCTTTTCTTATTCATCATTCTTTTGGCGGTTGGAATGGGATTAACCTACTTTGATTACCGAAGAAGAAAGTTAAGCCGATGGTTCGATATAACAATTCTGCTTTTTACAGGAATTCTTGGTGTCGTTATTGTGTTCCTATGGTTCTTTACCGATCATTCGGTAACACCATGGAACATGAATATTCTGTGGGCTAATCCATTGTACATTATCGCCATACCTCTGCTTTTTGTTAAAAAAATGGCAAGGATTGCAACCTGGTATTTTATGGGCAACTCCATTCTATTGGTACTTGTTGTTGCTACATGGTTCATTAACCCACAGCATTTACCTGTTGCAGCATTCCCAATAGCACTCCTTTTAGCTATTCGTTTTGGAGTAGTGTTCCTCCTAACACGGAGGTCATAAAATAAAAAGCAGGTTAACTTTTTTGGTTAACCTGCTTTCAACTTATAATTTAATTCCTACTTTATTTGAATAAGATTGGATTTGAAGGGATTCTGCTTAAACTTGTCAACCCCTTTGTTAAGGAATTCAATAAACTGCTCAACATCGAGGTTGTACCCATATGGTTCCGCCAGTAGTTCCTCGTTGTTACCAAGTAGAACGTAGTAAGGCTGACCGTTAACGTTGAATCGGGATATTTGAAAATCGGCATTTCTTTTTCCAATGGTATTCTTAACTTTCCCGTCAACTGTTGAGGTAACCCACTCCGACTCGGGAAGTTTTGTGCGCTCATCAACGTACAGCGCCACTATTACAAACTCATTTCTAAGGATTTCCAGCACTCTTGGGTCGCTCCATACCTTCTGCTCCATTACCTTACAGTTTGAGCAGGCGTGGCCTACAAAATCGATGAAAACTGGTTTTTGCTGTTCGCGAGCGCAGGCGAGCGCTTGCTCATAGTCGAAGTACCCTTCAAGTCCATGGGGTAGGTGAAGTATGTCAGCATACTTGGGTTCCTCGCAGAGGGTTTGTGGATTCTGTTTTGATGTGCTGACAGCGCTTTGTCCAATCATTTGCTGTAAATCGAAGCTATGACCTGTTTTCGGAGGAATTAGGCCTGAAAGGCCTGAAAGGGGAGCGCCAAACATTCCCGGGATTAGGTAAATTACGAAGGCAAAGGTAAATATTGCCAGTAGTAACCTGAAAAATCCGATGTGTTCCGTTGGCGAGTCGAACTTGAACCGAATTCTACCCAGAAGGTAAAGCCCTAGCATTATGAAAATTGCAATCCAGAGCGCAAGGTAAACTTCGCGTCCAAGGAATCCAATGTGGTACGCTTGGTCAACGGTGGCAAGGAACTTAAGTCCGAAGGCAAGAACAATAAAACCAAGGACGATTTTTACTGAGTTCAACCAACCGCCCGATTTTGGCAGCTTCTGCATAATGGAAGGGAAAATGGCGAAAAGGGTAAACGGTATGGCGAATGCCAACGAGAAACCAAACATCCCAATTATAGGGCGTGGCCCTAAGCCAGAAGCAGCTTCAACCAGTATGGCACCAACAATTGGGCCTACACACGATAAGCTAACAATAACAAGGGTAAGCGCCATGAAGAACGAACCCACAAAACCTCCCTTCTCGGCTTTCGCATCGGTTTTTGTAGAGAGGCTGCTTGGTAGCATAATCTCGAAAACCCCAAAGAACGATGCGGCAAAAGCCATAAATAGAACGAAGAAAATAACATTGGTTATCCAGTGCGAAACAATTTGATTCGCAAAGTTGGCGCCAAGGTTTGTTAGCGAAACAAGAAGACCTAACGACGTGTATATTACGATTATACTTATCCCAAAAACCAGCGCGTTCGCAATGGCATTAAATCTATTTTTCTGTTTCCCCATGAAGAAAGAAACGGTCATGGGAATCATTGGAAATACGCAGGGAGTGAGCAAACCGGCAAGACCTGCTGCGAATGAAATGATAAAAAATATCAGTAGCGATGAGTCTTTCTCTGAGGTCTCCTTTGATTCAGTTGAAGTAGCTAGTTCAGAAATTTGTTCGGATTCTGCTGTTTTTGGTTCACCAATGGATACGGAGAATTCTTTATCTAAAAAAATACATTTGTCCTCAAAGCAAACTTGATACTCGATAACACCCGAAACGGTTGCCCCTAGGTTGGCATTGTTAAGCGATATTTCTTTGGTAAACTTTGCATTGTTAGAGAAGAACTCAATCTCCATGTCGAAAATTTCATCGTGCTCTTTCTTCGACTCACCCTCTTGTTTTACACCCTCCTTAACGCTAAAAAGTGTTGACTCATCGAAGATGAAAGTTGTTGGAATTGGTCCTCCCGGAGGGATGTCGGCAGAGTAAAGGTGCCAATCTTTCTCAATGGTTGCATCGAAAATAATCTCGTATTTAACTTCATCAACCTGTCGGGACGTAACTTTCCAGCTAACCGGATCCATTACCTGGCTGTAGGCGCTTCCCAAAGTGAAGGCTGCAAAAGAGAGGAAAAATAGGAGTTTCTTTTTCATCGTGTAAGGTAGTTTTATTATTTGTTTGATTGTTGACAGAACAATTTATTGCAATAAAAGTTTGGTAAAAATATAAAACCTTTCCTATTTAGTAGCTTTGGAAGGTATGAAAATAAAAAAACCGCTGCCTGGCAGCGGTTTTGTTGGCTAAAATTCTATCTCGTTATCGGTATTGTCAAAAAAGTGGTACTCGAGGAATGAGTATGATGAAATTGGGATTAGCTTCAAGCTGCACTTGTATCGCCACGCCCATTTCCTTCGTTTGCAAGGTATCCCCTTGTTTAAGTAGGCCGAAACGTATGGATGTGCTTTAAGAGTAAGCTTTTTAAATCCCTTTTCGTTTACAAGAAAAGCAAGTTTGTTTTCAATCTCTTCGTCGAGAATAATTGCTGGAGTAATCTCTCCGGTTCCCTTACAAGTTGGGCATTTTTCAAGAGTTTCGATGTGCATTTCCGGACGAACCCTCTGTCGGGTGATCTGCATTAAGCCAAACTTACTGAGTGGCAGAATGTTGTGTTTTGTCCTGTCGCGCCCCATCAGTTCCTTCATCTTTTCGTAAACCAGCTGTCGGTTTTCGTTCAGATGCATGTCGATGAAATCGACAACGATAATACCTCCCATGTCACGCAGCCTAAGCTGCCGGGCAATCTCTTCGCAGGCGGCGAGGTTCACTTCAAGAGCGTTAGTTTCCTGGTCGTTTGAGGCTTTCGAGCGGTTTCCGCTATTCACGTCGATTACGTGAAGAGCCTCGGTATGCTCAACAATAAGGTATGCCCCGCTTTTGAATGAAATGGTTTTGCCAAAGAGGGATTTAATCTGCTTCTCAATCCCAAAGTTATCGAAAATGGGAACGTTGCCATCGTACAGCTTAACAATCTTTTCCTTTTCGGGTGCAATCGTACTGATGTACTCCTTCACATCGTTGAATATGCCATCGTCGTTCACGTAAATGCTGTTGAACGATACGTTCAGCATGTCGCGAAGAAAGGCTGAGGTACGTTTCAACTCACTGGCAATTAGCCCGGGAACAGGGCTGGTTTTAATTCTTTCCAGTGATAGTTCCCATTTTTTAATGAGGTTTCGGAGCTCAGCATCGAGAATGGCTACCTTTTTGCCTTCGGCAGCAGTACGAACAATAACTCCGTAGTTTTTTGGTAAAATGCTTTCCAGTAATCGCTTGAGTCTTTTTCGTTCCTCTTGGGAGGAAATCTTTTGCGAGATGGAAACCTTATCAGAAAAAGGAAGCAGAACAATATTTCTGCCTGCAATTGAAATTTCTGCGCTTAGACGGGGACCCTTGGTTGAAATGGGTTCCTTTGCAATTTGAACCAGAACCGATTGGCCAGAGTTTAAAATGGATGAAATTTTCCCTGTTTTATCTATTTCTGGTTCTAGTTTGAGCTTCGAAATGGGAATGCTCTTCCCTTTCTTTGAAAGGGAATTGTTTAAATACTTGTTAAACGACTCGAACTGGGGACCCAGATCGAGGTAATGAAGGAAAGCATCCTTCTCGTAACCAACATCAACGAATGCAGCGTTGAGCCCTGGCATGATTTTCTTTACCTTACCGAGATAGATGTCGCCAACCGAGAACTGAATATTGCTCCTTTCCTTGTTGATTTCAACAAGTTGCTTGTTTTCAAGTAGAGCAATGGCAACTTCAGATGCTCGAACATCGATTACCAGTTCGGTATTCACCACAAATGTGTTTAATTAATTAACAGTAAGGTAGTTACAAACAACACCAACCTAAAGAACAGCATAGGCTCCTTAGGTTGGCTGTAGGGGTTAGTAAACACTTAATTTTGTTAAGTGTTATTTCTTCTTCTTATGACGGTTCTTGCGCAAGCGTTTTTTCCGCTTGTGTGTTGCCATCTTATGCCTCTTTCTCTTCTTTCCGCTTGGCATGATTAATTGTTTTCTAAAAGTTTAAAAATAAATTACTTAACGTGACTCTTTACTTTGTTTACAAAAGATTTTGCAGGTTTGAAAGCAGGAATGAAGTGCTCAGGAATAATAATAGTAGTGTTCTTAGAAATGTTACGAGCAGTTTTCTTTGCACGTTTTTTTACTATGAAACTACCAAATCCTCTGAGGTAAACATTCTTCTCCTTTACAAGAGAATCTTTAACGCTTTCCATAAAGGCTTCTACAGTTTTCTGTACGGTTACCTTTTCGATTCCAGTGCTCTTGGAAATCTCGTTTACGATATCTGCTTTTGTCATTTTAAAAAATTTAATTATCAGTTAATTATAAGCGTGACTTTAAATTCGGATTGCAAATATAAGTGTTTTATATTTACAAAAGAAATAGAAACCTATTATTTTTTTTATTAAAGTTTGATTTAATGGATTTTAAAAGTTTTTTGATTGCATGGTATAATAAAAACAAGCGAGATTTACCCTGGCGTAACACAACAGATCCTTACCTTATTTGGATTGCCGAGATAATTCTTCAGCAAACCCGTGTAGCACAAGGGTTAGGGTACTATCTGCGCTTTACAAGTGAGTTTCCTACTGTTTTCGATTTGGCCAATGCTAATGAGGATAAAGTGCTAAAGGTATGGCAGGGATTGGGTTACTACACACGAGCTCGAAATCTTCAGAAAGCTGCTAAAAGGATAGTTAAACAATACAAAGGAAAACTTCCCGGAAGCTATGATGAGTTAATTACAATTGAGGGGATTGGGCCATATTCCGCAGGTGCCATAGCTTCCTTTGCATTTAAACAGGTTGTTCCCGCCATTGATGGGAATGTTTACAGAGTGATGGCACGAATCTTTGGTGTTTTTTCATCGCCCCATACATCTAAAGGGAAGAAAGAGTTTTTTAATCTGGTATTGGAGCTAATGGACAGGAGGCATCCCGATGTGTTTAATCAGGCTTTGCTCGATTTTGGTGCGTTACAGTGTACGCCATTGGCTCCAAAGTGTGACGATTGTCCGTTTCGGGAGTACTGTTACGCATATAGAAATAACGTTATTGATAGTTTGCCATTGAAGCCGAAAAGGAATGTGCCCCGGGATAGGTACTTTAACTATATAATGATGGTTTATGGCTATGACACGTTTATTTCAAAGAGGAAGGGGAATGATATTTGGGTTTCATTATACGAGTTCCCACTTATTGAAACCAATACACTGATTAATGAAGGAGAAGTTGCGATGTTAACTGAGTGGAGAACAATTTTTAGAGGTGTAAATGTAAAAGTAAAACATGTTTCGCCCCCAGTAAAACATGTTTTAAGTCATCAAACAATCTATGCCCGATTTTTTATTGTTGAACTTAATGAAGTACCTAGATTTGTTAAAAAAAATTTTATTCAAACTCCAAAGTCAGAACTTGACGCCTACTCAATTCCAACATTAATTGACTCATACTTAGCAGCAGAGCCTGCAGCAAAGTACTTCTTTTAATCTACACACCTGTTAAGTCCGTACTAGTAAAAGATTTTCGGTATTTGGCCATATAATTTTTATTGGTGTTAGTAACTATTAGTGCTCTTTTTAATGTTTAATTCCTTTTTTATCATATATTTGCTAAAGTGAATTTTTTTTCGATTTTGTTTTTAAATGGAATCAGAATTGTAAAAAGCCTTAAAAAACCTATAGCCCTAAAAGAAAAACCATAAGAGATGGAAACTAATTCTTTTGTTCGCACCTTTTTTAAAGGACACTTTACAAAGAGTACAAAAATTGTTACTATACTTTTAATGGTAAGCAATATGCTTTTCGCACAGCAGCTAGATTATAAGACCACCTTTTCTGATGCTGAGTACTACTTCCTGTTTCAGGATTACAGAGAGGCTTTACCCTTGTACTTATCAATATACGACGAGGGTAGTAGTAATGCTAATCTACAATATCGGATAGGTTTGTGTTACTATAATATTCCTGGTTTAAAGCATCAGGCGATACCGTACCTTGAGGAAGCCGTAAAAAGCATAAACCCTTCATATCAAGAAGGTTCGTATAAGGAAACAGGTGCTCCTGCAAACGCATTCTTTTATTTAGGTGAAGCCTATAGGGTTACTGGGAAACTTGAAAATGCTTTAGAAGCATACAATACTTTTAAGAACACGCTTGACACTAGGGATGTTTATAATCTCGATTATGTAAATCAACAAATTCGTGCTTGTGAATTAGCAGCAGTTATGGCAGCAACGCCCATTCAGCTTTCAGCAGAGTTACTTGAGTTATTTGGTGAGACTAAGTACTTGTTTAACCCCGTGGTTTCGGCTGATGGTAATTCTATGGTATTCACCGTGCAAGAGAAGTTTTACGATGGAGTTTTTTGGGTACGGAAGGATGAAAACAGTAAATGGGGTGTTCCAGTAAATATTACTCTTGATATTGGTGTTGAAGGAGAGGTATATACAACTTCAATAAACGATGATGGAACAAAAATATTCCTTTATAAGAACGATAAAGGAACCGGAAACCTATACTATAGTAACCTGGTTAACGGCAAGTGGCAACCCGTTTCTAAACTTGGGAAAAACGTTTGTTCCCGCAACTGGGAAACCCATGCAAGTATATCGCCCGATGGACAGTTGCTATTCTTTACCTCAACTCGGAAGGGAGGGTATGGCGGTTTAGATATTTATGTTAGCAAGCTTAACTCCGATGGGGAATGGGGGCCTGCTTTAAATCTAGGGCCAACTATTAACACTGCACATAACGAGGAGAGCCCATTCCTGTCGCCTGATGGCGAGTACCTCTATTTTTCATCACAGGGGCATAACAGTATGGGAGGATACGACATATACTACTCTCAGAAGGATGCGAATGGGAACTGGGTTGCTCCAATTAATATGGGTTACCCAATAAACACTCCTGATGATGAACTTTTCTATTTCCCTATGGGAAAAGAAAAAGGAATAATGGCAAAAGTGGAGGAGGGAAATCCTGATTCACGTCAGATATACATGCTAAGCATTGGGAAAGTGCTTAACGATATCGAGATACCTGTTGAAGGGAAGGTTAAGTTAACAGATAACAACGAAATACAAGGGGAAGGAATTAGGTTGAAGCTGGTTAGAATTGAACCAGATTCTGTAATAGGAGAGGTCAACCCAGAAAGCGTTACTGGACTTTTTTTTTTTCAACGTTAAACCTGGCTCATATAAAATAGTTGCCGAAGCTGATAATTATGCGAATGATACTCTTTCATTCATTATCCCAAAAGAGTATTCCCAGCCAAGTTTCCCTGTTAATATTACCCTAACACCTAAAAAAGTAGCAGAGGGAGAATACCTAGCAATTAAAAGTATTCTTTTCGATTTTGATAGGGCAGAGTTAAATCGAGATGCAAAATTCGAGATTGAGAAAGTTCTCAATCTTTTGCAGAAATACAATGATTTAACTTTAGAAGTTAGTGGACATACCGATAGCAAAGGTTCCGTGGCGTATAACCAAAAACTTTCGTTAGAGCGTGCACAATCGGTTATCGATTATTTAACAGAAAGAGGTGTTCCTAGTAATAGGCTGGTACCTCGGGGTGCAAGCGTTTTTGAGAATGTGGCTGCAAACTATAAGCCCGATGGTACTGACAATCCCGAAGGAAGAAGTTTGAATAGGAGGGTATGCATAACCGTTTTAAACAAGGAGTCAGGGGTGAAAATTGAGGAGGATTTAACAGTGCCTGAACATCTTAAACCGAGAGAGCAAACATACACCATTCAGCTTGAACTATTTAGTAAGGATTTAAATGAAAGGGATCTAATGAGTTTGAAAGATTACGCCAAGATTGACCCCGTTCGTATTGAGGGGGCTGCGAATCAGTATGTTCATGTTATTGGCTCTTTTTCGTATAAATCAAATGCCATTGAGTTGCTCAATTACTGCATTGATAATGGCTTCCCTAATGCCACAATAATTGGTGAAAAAGATCTTACCAATCTTCTTGCTCTAGTACCGGTAACTGGGGAAAAATTAAAAAATTCAGAGAGTAAATATACAATACAAGTTTTTGCTCAACCCACGCCCATTGAAGATTACTCCTTTTTCAAGGGTTTTGCTGTTAAAGAGGTAAAAGGGAAAGATTCGTTGTATAAATACATATACGGGGAATTCATGAGCAAGGAATCGGCCAGCCATGAGCTCAAAAAGTTAAAGGAGCTAGGATTTACTGATGCATTTATTGTGAATATTGATCGATACACTGAGTAATCTTTTATATACCGTGAGTAACCTCGAGAATTCAGCTGTTAAACTTCGTGCTCTAGAACCAACCGACCTAGATCTTCTGTATTCATGGGAAAACAACATGGAGATATGGAAGGTGAGTAATACCATTACACCTTTTTCAAAGTACATTTTAAAGAAGTACATAGAAACATCACACCTGGATATATGGGAAACAAAGCAGTTAAGGCTAATTATTGAAGCAAAGAACCAAAGTTCCTTAATGCAAGTGTCGGTTGGCACTATTGATCTATTTGATTTTGATCCTTTTCACCTAAGGGCAGGAATTGGAATCCTTATTGCAAACAAGGAGTTCCGGCACAGGGGGTATGCAACTGAAGCTCTTTCACTGCTCATTCGTTATGCTTTCGAAACGTTACAGCTACACCAGCTTTACTGTAACATTTCATTCGAGAACCAGATTAGCATACAACTGTTTAAAAACCATGGTTTCAATGTTGTTGGGGTGAAAAAAGAGTGGCAAAAAACTTTAAATGGATGGGGAGATGAAATTATGCTTCAGTTAATTAATCCAATTCAGCAGGTAGCTAGGAGCTAGCTTGACATATTTCTTCAAATTTGGGGATTGTTTCAAGGGGGGTACTAGTCTTCTTCTCAAAATCAATTTTACTGCAAAAATGTTTTAATCCGTTTGTTACTAATAGGAAAGGGGCTTTTAGAGTAGTATTGTATCTGGCTGCTTGTTGGTATACCTGTTGGGTAAGTTCGGTTGTGTATGATTTGCATTCAACTACAAGCAGGGCGTTTCCCTGTTTGTTATAGGCGATTATATCGGCTCTTTGGGGCAACGAATTTACAGTTACTTTTTTCTCAACCCTCAATAGCCCCATAGGGTAACCTTTGGTAACTACAAGAAAATTTACAACATGTTGTCTTACACGTTCTTCGGGGGTTAGTGCTACGTATTTTCTTCGTATTGGGTCGAAAACTTTTGTTTGACCTCCCTCGGTTTTCACTTTCATGTTAAATGAAGGAAAGTTTAGCTTAATCACCACAATTATTCCAGCAGTTGAAATGAATAATTCAATAGTTTCTGTTTGTTTTTACGCATTGATTGAATTGCCACAAAAAAACATTATTTTTGTTGGTCAAAGATATTAAATTGCTTTCATTTATGTAAGTGTATAGCTTAAATACTATTTGAAAGCAAACGGACTTGAAATAAACCTATACTTTGACAATATGAAAACAAAAGACGAGATTGTTGCTAACTGGTTGCCCCGTTACACTGGTCAGAAAATAGAGGATTTTGGCACTCATATTCTTCTTACAAATTTCAGAGGATACCTTGATTTTTTTGCAGAATACAATAATGTTGACATTGTGGATCCGCATGCAAACATGCCGTGTGCAAACTTCGACGGAATAACAATGATTGATTTTGGCATGGGAAGCCCTAACGCAGCAACAATAATGGATCTTCTAAGTTCAATAAACCCCAAGGCCGTTCTTTTTCTTGGGAAATGCGGAGGGTTGAAAAAGAAAAGCCAGCTAGGCGATTTAATCCTGCCCATTGCAGCCATTCGCCACGAAGGAACCTCAAACGACTATTTCCCTCCGGAAGTACCTGCTCTTCCTGCGTTTAACCTGCAGCGAGCCGTTTCTACAACCATTCGAGATTTCAATAGGGATTACTGGACTGGCACCATTCTAACTACAAACCGCAGGGTTTGGGAGTACGATGAAGCCTTTAAGGAGTATCTGCGAAATATTAGAGCCATGGCAGTTGATATGGAAACCGCTACCATTTTTACCGTTGGGTTTGCCAACGAGATACCCTCAGGAGCACTTCTTCTCGTATCCGATCAACCTATGATTTCAACAGGCGTGAAAACTAGCGAAAGTGATAAGGTGGTAACAAATTTATACGTTGAGGATCACATTAAAATAGGAATAGAGTCGTTAAAAATACTTAAGAACGAAGGAAGGTCGGTAAAACACCTCCGTTTTTAGAATCTCCCATTTTTCATGGCTAAACGAAGTAACCCTAATGAGGCTTGTGAAGAGATTCTTAGCGAGCTAAAGAAAAAAATATTCAAACCAATTTATATTCTGTCTGGCGATGAGTTTTACTACATTGACAGGATAACCGATTTTATTGCAGAAAATGTGCTGTCCGAGTCGGAACGAGCATTTAATCAGGTTGTGCTTTACGGGAAGGATGTTGATGTGCCATACATTATTGAAACATCTCGTCGTTTCCCTATGATGGCGAACCAGCAGGTAGTAATTGTGAAGGAGGCTCAGAACATCAAAAAACTCGAGGATTTAGAAACCTACCTGAAGGCTCCTCTTAAATCAACCATACTAGTACTAAACCTTAAGTATACTCCCACTCAAAGTGGACGCCCTGGGGAAAAACTTAAAAAGTTATTTAACCTTGCCAGCAAGATTGGCGTTTACTTTGAATCGAGTAGGCTTTATGATTATCAGGTTCCGGCTTGGATTACCCAGCATTTAAAAAGTAAGGGGTTTACTATTGAGCCTGCATCAGCAGAGTTGCTGAAGGACTACCTGGGGAACGATTTAAGCAAAGTGGTTAAGGAACTTGAGAAGCTGGTAATTACGTTGCCTGCCGATAATAGGAGGATTACCGTTGCGCACATTGAGAAAAATATTGGGATAAGTAAAGATTTTAACAGGTTCGAATTTTGTAAAGCTATTGGAGAACGCAACATCCTTAAGGTAAACAGAATTGTTGATTATTTTGCGAAGAACCCCAAAGCAAGCCCCCTATTTTTAACTATAAGTTCTGTTTACCAGTATTTTCATAAAATATTTTCTTTCCATTTTCTTAAGGATAAAAACGATCAAAGTGTTGCGGTTGCCTTACGATTAAATCCGTTTTTTGTATCGGAGTATAAGAATGCTGCACGTATTTATAACCCAGCCAAATGTGTTCAGGTATTTAGCCTGCTGCGTGAATATGACATGCGTTCAAAGGGGGTTAACAACGATTCTACGGATGAAGGGAAGCTGCTTAAGGAGTTGATATTTAGAATTATGCATTAGCACCCCTTGAAGAATTTCCTTTATAGTCAAATTCCATTCATAACTACAGGATGACCATACTAATTATAATTATTACCTCCCTGATTTCGTTCCTGGCATTTAAGGATAACCGAATTATGAGTAGGCTACTGTTAAGCCCAAGCAGAGTTGTTCACAGGAAGGAGTGGTACCGACTTGTTACTCATGGCTTTGTTCATGCCGATTATATGCACTTGATAATAAATATGTTGGTTTTCTTTTCGTTCGGAATTTTTTCGCAGAATGTTTTTGAGAACTTGAAATTGCAGGGAGTCATGTCAAATACATCGATACATTTCCTTGGGCTCTACATTGGAGGGATTATAGTTTCATCATTAACAACCGTAAGGAAGTATAGGAACGATTCTTTTTATCAGGGAGTTGGTGCTTCAGGGGGCGTTTCTTCAGTAGTATTCTTCAGCATTTTTTTTCAGCCGCTCAACAACCTTTTACTGTTGGGAGTAATTCCAATTCCTGCAATTATTTTTGGAGTGGGATACTTGGTTTACTCACACTATATGAGCAAGAAATCTCATGACAATGTAAACCATGATGCCCATTTTATAGGGGCTGTATTTGGATTTGTTTATCCCCTTTTGATTAGCCCCACGTTAATCCACGTTTTTTTAAGAGAGTTGGGTTTTTAAGTATTTGCTTTATGAGCAGTTCGAAACAAGATTTTTTACTGAAAATACATTCCATTGGTGAACTTGATAAAAAGTATAGTTACGTTGTTGTTGTAGCTGAGTATCTGGGTGAATTAGTTTGGGTTAGGCAAAAAAGTAAAGAAACATGGGAAATCCCCGGTGGTCATATTGAAGAGGGAGAAATTCCAGAGGAGGCTGCTGTAAGAGAATTAGAGGAGGAAACTGGTGCCGAGAACTTTGAGATTTTTCCGCTCTGCGATTTTTCAATTGAAACAAAGAAAGGAGGAAGTTATAACCGACTATTTTATGCCAATGTGATTGAATTTGGGAAGTTAGGTTCTTATGAAATAGAAGAAATTATGGTCGCAAATAAATACCCCCTAGAGCTTACATACGAATTAATCCAGCCTTTGCTGATAAAAGAGGCCTTTGCTATTCTTGGAAAACGATTTACAAAGAATGATTAAAAATTATACGTGGTATAACAGTCAGTTTTTTTTAGAAAACCAGCCGGTGCTTTCTGCCACAAACAGGGCATTTGCATACGGCGACGGGCTGTTTGAAACTATTCATGCGTTTGGTACAACCCCACGTAATGTAGAACTTCATTATAAACGTTTAATAAATGGGATAGAACTGCTGGGGATGGAGGTTCCTCAGTTTCTTACAATGGAGTTTCTCGAAAGAGAAATTACACGTTTGCTCAATAAGAATAGAGTTTTCGGTAGCGCAAGAGTTCGGCTGACAGTTTTTCGTGAGGAGGGTGGGTATTACACACCAGCAACCAGTAAGGTTTCAATAATAATGCAGGCAAAGCCGTTGAAGTACAACTTTTATGAGTTAAATAAGCGTGGACTCGTTATAGATTTTTTCACGGGCTTAAGGAAACCCATAAACTACCTCTCATCAATAAAAAGTTGTAACGCATTGCTATACGTGATGGCTGGTCAGCATAAGGTACGAATGGGTGTTGATGATTGCCTGATTATTAACGATCAGAATCGTGTTAGTGAGGCAATTAGTTCGAACCTTTTCTATGTGGTTGGCGATAACATATATACACCTTCGCTAAACGAAGGTTGTGTTGACGGAGTGATGAGAAAGCTTGTGATAATAACAGCAAAAAGATTAGGTTTAACAATATTCGATAATGCATCAATTAACCCTCAGGAGTTACTACATGCTGATGAAATGTTTTTAACTAATGCAGTTAAAGGAATTCAGTGGGTTGTAGGTTGTCGGGAGAAGCGTTTCTTTAATAAAAAAAGCATTGTGCTGAGCAGGGAAATAAATCGAATTACATTTCCTGATCAGTTTAACGATGGGTTTTCGGGGTAAATGGTCCAAGGTTTATATTTTTGTCCGAGTTGACTTACAGTTTTTGCCCACATATCATCCTTCCCGGTCATTATTTTTACAACATCAAGCTCCGAAACAACCCAGCTGTGCTCTTTGAGCTCCTTTTCAAGCTGATTTGTTCCCCATCCTGAGTAACCTACGAAGAAACGCACCTGCCGGCTGGTAGCTTTCCCGTTAATAATTAGGGCTTTTAGCGTATCAAAGTTGCCACCCCAGTATAAACCATCAGAAACCTTTGCGGTATCGGGTATAATATCACCCAAAGTGTGAATAAAGTGGATGCTGCTGGGGCTAACAGGACCACCAATTGAGATGCTAACATTGAATTCTGGAAAATCGGGAAGAAGTTCGTTTATGCTCATGTCAATCATTCGGTTCAACACAAAACCTATCGTTCCATTCAGGTTGTGTTCAACCAGCAGGATTACTGATCTTTTAAAATATTGATCCATAAGACCGGGCTCGGCAATGAGAATTTTCCCTTGCTCAGGTGCAATTTGCTTATGCTCAATTTTGAAAAAGTCAATGTTTATCTCCATTTTATTAGTCACTTAAAATGGTTTAAAGTCATAATATTCAAAATAGTGGCTAAAAATCCTGTAATTACTCCATACAAATTATATGCCATTTGAATTATATGCTTTTTGCTTGTAATAGTTTTCTACGAGAATAAAAAAAAATGGTTAACCGATGATGTCTCATTTAAGTGAAATTAATTTTTAAAAAAAGGTTACTGTAATTGAAATCCCATTTAAATGTATAACTTAGACCTTCATATTTTTATGAAAATTTCTGCTTATGCAAGGCAAAGTAAAGCAACCATCGCTTTTCCAGGCGTTTATCCCCATCTTCTTCCTAATAGTTTTTTTAAGTTTAAATGTTTATTTTTTTGGTGAGAATACCCTTTCAGGAGCCAATCAAATTGCGCTGCTTCTTGCTGCAGCAATAGGAGGAATTATTGCCGTTCATTTAGGGCACAAATGGTTGGATGTACGAAAGAAGATTGTTTCAACCATTAGTTCAGCGATGCCATCAATTCTTATTTTGCTGTTAATTGGTTCGTTAGCAGGAACATGGTTGTTAAGTGGGGTAGTGCCCGCCTTAATATACTATGGCCTAAAAATATTGCATCCAAGCATTTTTTTGGCTGCAACCGTAGTAATTTGTTCTTTGGTATCATTGGCAACAGGTAGCTCATGGTCAACCGTGGCAACTATTGGTGTTGCACTTCTTGGCATTGGAAATGCACTTGGATTTAATGAGGGAGTTGTAGCAGGGGCAATTATTTCAGGAGCATACTTTGGCGATAAAATGTCGCCACTATCCGATACCACAAATCTAGCTCCAGCTATGGCCGGAACAGATCTTTTTACCCACATTCGATACATGGTTTTCACTACTGCACCGTCAATAGTTATTACGCTAGTAATATTCTTTTTTTTAGGATTAACACATAAGTCGGGCATTGTAAATACTGACATCCAGTACACTCTCGATGCAATTTCAAGCACCTTTAACATCACACCCATGCTTTTTCTGGTGCCAATAATTCTCATTACTATTATTGTAAAGAAGATGCCTCCACTGCCAGCAATCCTTATTGGCACCTTACTGGGAGCATTGTTTGCCATTATTTTTCAACCCAATATTATTCGGCAGGTTTCGGGTATTACTGGCAGCTATATTATGGCTTCGTACGTAGCAGCAATGCAAAGCATGTTTGGTGATATTTCAGTAACAACAGATGTAGCAGAGGTGAATGATTTGCTTTCTACGCGGGGAATGGCAGGTATGCTGAATACAATTTGGCTGATAATTTCGGCAATGATTTTTGGAGGGGTCATGGAGTCAGCCGGGTTACTGGTTCGTATAACGCAAAGCGTTATTAAGCTGGCTAAAAGCACGGGCTCATTGGTAGCCACAACAGTTGGAACCTGCTTGTTTTTTAATATCACAGCTTCAGATCAGTACATTTCAATCGTAGTGCCTGGGCGAATGTTTTCTAAAACATTCAGGGAGAGAGGGCTAAAACCGGAAGTGTTAAGCCGAACGTTGGAGGATTCGGGAACCGTAACATCGGTTTTAATCCCTTGGAATACATGCGGAGCAACACAATCAGCCGTGCTTGGAGTTCCGGTATTGTCATATTTACCATACGCTTTTTTTAATATCATTAGCCCGTTAATGAGTATATTCATGGCAGCATTCAACATAAAAATACGAAGGTTTGTTGAGGGAGAGGAGCCTGAATCTGATGAGGTAGATGTTGAGAAAGAGTAGTTTGTGCTAGGTTAGTTATAATTGAACCACCCTCCATGCTGCAAGCAGGTCAATCAATCAATCAATCAATCAATCAATCAATCAATCAATCAATCATTCATTCATTCATTCATTCATTCCCTTCCTTATACCATCCAGCATACATTAGGTAACTTCTGGCAATTCGCTGGTTGTATTGTTTGGCCATCTCAG
>Ga0209203_1000148_pt1 | contig 59935 bp, 58 predicted proteins | sample AD_UKC109_MetaG_FD_184423 | JGI IMG/M metagenome (GOLD analysis project Ga0209203, IMG submission 184423) | Active sludge microbial communities of municipal wastewater-treating anaerobic digesters from Hong Kong - AD_UKC109_MetaG (SPAdes)... | ecosystem: Engineered > Bioreactor > Anaerobic >... | reverse complement strand
ACTATTCCGGTGGTTATTACCTTGAGGTCACACCTGTTCCCATTCCGAACACAGAAGTTAAGCTCAATGGTGCCGACAATACTTAGCTGGTAACGGCTCGGGAAGATAGGTTGCTGCCGGATTATATAACCCCTTTGCGCGAGTAAGCGTGAAGGGGTTTTTTATATATTCTAATTGCCAATTAGTCGAATTATTGTTAACATTATTTTAGCGATTAATTAGGGGGCGAACGTATGTCTAAGATACTTGTTGTTGATGATGAGAAGACAATATGCGATACAGTAACAGATGTTCTTACAACATTTGGATTTGAAGCTCTATCTTCAACTGATGGTAGAGAGGGTTATAGATTAGCAGAGCAAGAGCAGCCAGATTTAATAGTTCTAGATTGGATGATGAAGGATTACAATGGTCTTCAGTTTACTGAGGATTTTAGAGCAGCGGGATATAAGACACCTATCATTTTTCTGACAGCAAGAGGCGACATGACTGACTTTCAGGTTGAGGCTTTTCGAATAGGTGCGGATGACTACTTATCCAAGCCTTTTGAGCCAGGAGTCTTGGTTGCTAGAATTAAGGCTCAATTGCGTAGAACACAGATGATTCAGCAAGAAATTAACAAGGTTAGTGATGAGGGCAACCGTCATGTTTATGGAGACGGTGAGTTAATTATTGATTTTGATGCAATGCAAGCTTTTAAGTACAAGGAGTCTTGCGAGCTTACCAATAGAGAATTCCAATTACTTAAGTATTTGGAGACGAATTCAGGTCGCGTATGTAAGAGAAGCGAATTGCTGAATAAGGTTTGGGAGTATGATTACTTGGGTGACGAGAGAACTGTTGATGTTACGGTTAGACGCACGAGAGAGAAGATAGAACCAGATCAAACGAAGTTTAAGTACATACTTACTAGAAGAGGAACGGGATATCTATTTCCAAAGGATTTAATGTAAATGTTGGTTTTGGTAATTGCGATGCTTAATTTGAATATCTCGCAATATTCGTTAGGCGCTATTATTGTTGCCGCTGTTTTTCTAGCAATAGGTGTTATTGCTGGCTTTTTTATTGGAAATGTGTCCCTTCGTAAGCACTTATACCAGAAGGTTGATGAGCAGGCCAGAACTGGTGGAGTTCAAAGGATGATAATTGATAACGTCGGTCTCGGTATAATAGCTTATAACGAGAGTGGCGTTATTTATGCCAATAAGAATGTTTTTGATTTTCGGGATTTCCTTAAAGCGGGAATTCCAGATACTATGGAGCATTTTCTTAATACATATGATAAAGAGAATCACCTTAAGTCAAGTTTCTTACTTGCAAACGAGAACCCAAATGAAGTAGTTCGAGCAAATTATGTTGTTAACAGCAAGATTTATGAGATTAAGATAATTAGAAGCATGCTTTTTGGTTCTGATGTAAGTGTCGACGACGACGAGACAAGCTTGGCTGGATCTTCTTTAACTATGGTAATTGTTGAAGATATTACAAAGATTAAGGATGACGAGAGAAGACAAAAGGATCTAGCGGCCAATGTGTCACATGAGTTGAAGACACCGTTAACGGTAATAAGGGCTTCGGAGCATTTTATTCGTAGCATCAAGAAAGACAAGATGCCTAGTTACGAGGAAATATCGAAGTGGGGCTCGAGAATATTGAACAATGCAATTAGAATGCAAGACATTGTTGAAGATTTTCTAGTTCTATCGATGTGCTCACAAGCGAATAAGACGACGATATTTGATGTGAATTCTTTAATATCGAAGGCGATAACGGGCATTGTTGATTACCCTAGTTCTGCAAACGTTCGATTCATTAAGCCAGAAGTGAAGGCATATCCGCTTCTATATGGTAATGATAGGCTGATATTACGTGTTGTAATGAATTTGCTTACAAATGCAATAAAGTATATTGAGTTTGAAGGTAAAAGTGAGCCTAATGAGATAAAAGTATCAATTGATATTCTTGAAGACAGAATGGCTATTCAAGTATCTGATAATGGACGAGGAGTTCCGAAAAAGGATTTGGACCATCTTTTCGAGAGATTCTATAGGGTTGATAATTCTGGGTCAAGAGAGGTTGGCGGTTCTGGCTTGGGACTAGCTATCGCCAAGGAGATAGCAGATTCGCATGACGGGAACATAACGGTTGTGTCACAGCCTCTTTTGGGCTCGACTTTTACGTTTACGTTGCCTTTGGCTTCAACCGTTTTCGATAGAGTTTACGATGATGTTAAGGCAGGGGTTGTATCTTCAATTCCATACTATGAGACGGCTACAAAGTATTTGGTCAGCGAGGCTTATGAAGCTGCGCTATCAAGAGGATATGCTGACATGAAGCAGGCGGCACAGGAATACGAAGCAAGTTACAAAGGCGCTGGAGCTGCAAGTGCGAATGATCGAAAAATTGCGATTGATTGTTTGAAGAGCCTTGGAGATGAAAGATACAAGGATTTAATGAGCGACTTACTATATGTTGATCCGTCTATTCTTGAGTATGGAGAAGACGAAGATTTTTACGAAGAAGATGAGCTAATCGAACAGGAAGAAGAATACTATGATCAGGCTCAAATGGAAGTTCAGAATGAGCAGAATGTTCAGGAAGTTCAGCAAGAGTATTCAGAAAACTTTCAAGAGCAGCCAGAGCCAGCGACGATGACGGTGGAGCAGTTGCGTGAACTGGAAGTTTTAGAGGAGAAGAAGCGAATTCGGGAGATGCTTTCACAGCCTGTAATTCAGATTAGCACGAAATATATGACCGATTCGACAAGAAACGAGCCACAATTAGTGCACATATCGCAAAAACAAGCAGTACATATTCACCCAAAACTAGATAAAAAAATGTATAATGTTAGCGGTAGAAATTCGTCAGTAATATCGACGGATAATTCTGCTCTTAATGGTGATACAAACAAGGCTGAAGAGGTCGAGAAACAATCGGCCGTTCGTAAGGTGTTGGATGAGACAAGCCCTTTAAGTACACTAAATAAAAATGACGACTTAGTCTAGAGTCCGGAGAAGTAAAGTGGGTTCATATTCTTTTAAGATTACTGGCGGTAAGCCATTACGTGGCGATATTAACATAAGCGGAAGCAAGAATGCTGTACTTGGAATTCTTGCGGCGGCTATGATGATTGATGGTCCTTGTGTTTTGGATAATGTTCCAGACATATCTGACGTTAGGGTAATGATTGAATTGTGTAGGTCCATAGGAGCAACAATCGAGTTTGATGGACCTTATACTCTCAAAATTGATCCAAGAACAATTAATACGTATAAGGCGGTAGGCCCTCTTGTTTCGAAAATCAGAGCATCTTATTATTTGCTTGGAGCTTTACTTGCTAGAACAGGAAAGGCATCTCTTCGTATGCCAGGCGGATGCAATTTTGGCCAACGTCCAATCGACTTGCATTTGAAGGCTTTTGCGGCGATGGGTGCTAAAGGAGCAGATCCAAGAGAGATTGAAGGTGGAATTGTAACTCTAGAAGCCGATCCTCTTGTTGGAAGAAAGATTTTCTTGGATATCGTTAGCGTTGGTGCAACTATTAATGTAATGTTAGCTGCAGCTAAGGCGTTTGGAACTACGATTATCAGTAATGCGGCTAAGGAACCACATATCGTTGACGTTGCAAACTTCCTTAACGCAATGGGAGCAAGAATAAGAGGTGCTGGTACCGATACGATTAGGGTTGTTGGAGTTCCTTTTTTACGCGGTAATTTTTCATACTCAATAATTCCAGATCAAATTGAAGCTGGAACTTATATGATTGCTGCGGCTGTTACGAATGGTGATGTAACTATTCATAATCTGATTCCTACTCATATGGATCCGTTGTCCGCAAAGATGCGTGAGATGGGTTATACGATTGAGGAGGGCGACGAGTCTATTCGAGTATATAAGCAAGAAGGAGTTACGATCGAGGGAACTAATTTCAAGACATCGCCTTATCCTGGATTCCCGACCGATTTGCAGCCTCAAGCTGTAGTTCTGCTTTGTCTTGCCAATGGCATGAGTAAAATGCATGAGAATGTATGGCAGAATAGATTCCAATATATTCCAGAGTTAAGTAAGATGGGAGCTATTATCAATTGCATCGATAGGGTGGCTCTTGTTAATGGTGTAGATCACTTCAAGTCTGCTACTGTATCGGCAATGGACTTAAGAGCTGGAGCGGCATTGGTTTGTGCGGCGCTAGCATCTGAAGGTGTATCATATGTTATGGATGCAGGTAAGATTGATAGAGGATACGAGAATATAATTGATAAGATTCGGTGTCTTGGTGGATCAATAGAGAAAGTCGACAACATGCTTTTCGAGATGGATTCAGAAGCTTGATTTTGAGGGGAAGATATTATGGAATTAATTCCTCTTTTTAGTGGAAGTAGTGGAAACTCGATTCTTGTTAGAGCTTGTGGGAAGAATCTGCTTTTTGATTTGGGACAGTCTTGCAAGAGAATTGACGAGGCTTTAAGGTCTGTTGGAACAGATCCCGACCATATTGATGGAATTTTCATAACTCATTTGCATAGTGACCACGTAAGTGGCGTGGATGTATTCGTAAGGAAGCATCGTGCGCCGATTTTTGCGACTTTGAGCACACATAGATATATCGCGAAAATATGCAAGAAAGAACACGATTCCAACTTGGATATTGTAGTTAACGAGAACGACGTTATTGATTTTGATGAGAATATAAAGATATTTACCTGCTCTACACCTCATGATGTACAAGGGTCAGTATGCTTCAAGGTTGAGGCCGAGGGTAAGGCATGCGTTATTATGACTGATTTAGGTCATGTGACGGAGCAGATCAGAGGTATGGCTGAAGGCGCAAATGGAGTATTAATCGAATCTAACTATGATCTTGATATGCTTAAGAATGGACCGTATGATTACATGCTCAAGAAGCGTGTTGGCGGACCTGATGGGCACTTAAGCAATACAGATTGCGCAGAGATGATCAGGCATTTGCTCGAGAATGGAACACACCAGTTTATCCTTGGGCATTTGTCGGAGAATAACAATTTGCCTGAGCTAGCATTCAATACCGTTAAGCATTATCTTTCTCAGAATTACTATACTCTCGATGAGGATTACTCATTGTGGGTAGCAAATAGATATGAGCCTTCCAGAGGCCTAGTGCTATGAAGCTTAGAATTGTATGTCCCGGTAGAATCAAAGAGAAATGGATAGTTGATGGGATTAACGAATACGTCAAAAGAATTTCGAGATTTTGCAGGGTCGAGATAATTGAGGTTGCGGATAGCCCGGACTCATTACCTGCAGACAAAGCCATTAAGAAGGAAGGCGAGCTCATTCTCTCGAAGGTTAGCGATAGTGATATCCTATGGGTAATGGATTTGCATGGAAAGCTGCTGACTTCGGAGGAATTGTCTTCTAATATGGTTGAAGCCTTCACTAAGGGAGGATCTCAATTAACAATTGCTATAGGCGGTAGCCGAGGAATAGACCAAAGCGTTTTAGATAGAAGTAGCCTCAGGGTATGTCTTGGCAAAATAACATTGACGCATCAAATGACGCGAGTTATTTTGCTTGAGCAAGTTTATAGAGGTTTCAAAATCGCGAACAACGAGAATTACCACAAATAGGGCGTTGTGTAGGCGAGGTTATTTACTCTTCAACGCCTTTTCGAGTGCATCAACGACAGTCTCTATCACCTTAATTCTGGCATACTTTTTGTCATTTCCTTCGACAATAATCCAAGGTGCGTGTTCTGTAGAAGTACGAATCAGCATCTCGTCGACGGCTTTCTCATATGAATCCCACTTCTCACGATTACGCCAATCCTCATCTGTAATCTTCCAGTTCTTTTCGGGGATAGTTTGACGCTCTTTGAAGCGTTTTTCTTGCTCGTCTTTGTCGATTTGCATCCAGAACTTAAGTACTACAGCTCCATGGTCGTAGAACTGCTTCTCCATTTTATTGATTTCTTTGAAGGCGCGCTCCCAATCTTGGCGACAGCAAAAACCCTCAATACGCTCTACCATAACGCGACCATACCAAGAGCGGTCAAAAATCGAAATGTGCCCATCTTTAGGAATCTTTTTCCAAAATCTCCACAAATAGTGGTGGCTTCTCTCTATGTCGTTAGGTGCGCTGGAAGGGTTAACTACATAGCCTCGTGGGTCTAAAGCGTTCGTTAGTCTTTTAATAGCGCCGCCTTTGCCTCCAGCATCCCAGCCTTCGAAAACGAGAACCACAGGAACTCTCTTTGCGTACAATTGACTATGAAAAAGTCCAAGCTTCTTTTGCAGCTTATCGAGCTTGTCTTTGTATTCTTTATCACTAATGCATTTTGTCAAATCTGCTTTTGCTAGCGCCGAACCTGTCATCTCGCAAGAAGAAAAGCCATCATCGACTATGCCTTTTGGTGCAGTTCTTACAGTCTCAATTGCTTCCTCAAAAGCATTTACTACTTGATTTAAGACCTTAACGCGAGCATATTCCTTGTCCGTTGCCTCGACTATCGTCCAATTTGCATACTCGGTATCGGTTGCAAGAAGCATCTCGTCGCTTAGCTTAATAAAGGAGTCATAATTCTTATTGCGATCCAAATCGTCTTTTGTGACTCTCCAAGAAGTAGACTTCTTGCTTAGCAAGTTCTCGAAACGCTTACTCTGCTCTTTCTTGGATATCACGAAAAAGAACTTTACAATAAGCATTCCGCCATCGACCAATTGCTTTTCGAACGAGTTAATTGCATCCAGGGAGGCAGGTAAAGACTCTCTTGTCTCATCACCACTAAAAACATCCTGAAGAACGCGACGATACCAACTTCCATCGTAAATAGCTATTGTTCCATTAGCTGGAGTTTTAGTCCAGAAGCGCCACATAAACGGATGCATTCTCTCTTCAGTGGTCTCCTTACCAATTGTAAAAACCTCAAATCCTCGTGGATCTAGAGGAGATATCAAATTGCTTATTTGGGTACCCTTGCCGGAGGCATCTAATCCCTCAAACACAATCATAACAGGAATGTTCAAATTCTTGAGCTCACGCTGTAATAGCGATAGCTTAGGCTCAAGCGAAGATAACATTTCTTTGGCCTGATTCTTGGAAAAAGACTTTGATAGATCAATCTTATCTAACATAAAGCACCACCCTTATAAAAAATTCTTTATATGCAATTATACCGCGAAAACTTTGTTTGACATATAACTAATGCAAAGGTATACTTAAACAAGCACAAATCACTTTAGTGTACTAAAGTGTTGCGGAATAGGAGAACAGAAATGGGCAATAATAGATTTTATACACCAGATGGTTTTACGGATACAGTACCAGGCATTTGCGCTTTCAAGAAGCAGTCAGAGGCTAAGCTTCGCAGGCTTTTCGAGCTTAATGGATATAACGAGATAGAGACGACTGGAATTGAGTACTGCGACATATATACTTCGACATCTTTCGTGTCTGAAGAGAGCTTATATAAGATGCAGGATAGCAAAGGTCGTTTACTTTGTGCTAGATATGATGGCACAGTTCCGGCAGCTAGATTTGCGGCGACTATAATGCGCGAGGAGAAGACTCCGATAAGGCTTTGCTATATAGAGAATATGTATAGATATAGTCAGATTGGCGGAGGAAAGCAAAGTGAGTTCACACAAGCTGGCGTAGAGCTTTTGGGCGAGACAGGCTCAAATAGTGATGCTGAAGTTATTGCACTCGCTATTCGTTCCGCTCTTGAGCTTGGGGTCAAGGATTTGCAAGTATCTGTAGGTCAAGTTGAATTATTCAATGGAATTGTTCGTCAATTTAACATGGAGGAGAGTATAGTACAAGATCTTAAGGATGCAATTGCAGCTAAGGACTCAGTGTCAATTGATAGAGTGGCTGGAAAGCTTGGTTTATCTAAGGATGAGCATCAAACCTTGTCATTACTAAGCGAGTCGACGGGAACGTATGAAGTTGTTGATTTGTTCGAAAATAGAGTTACTGATGAGGGTGCTTCAAAGGCGTTAAAGAACCTACGCGAGATTCTTAATATCCTTGACGATTATGGTTTCCTAAAGTATGTGAATATAGATTTAGGACTATTTGGTAGTGTTGACTACTACACAGGAATGATTTTCAAAGGATTTACATACGAGGTTGGATTTCCAATCATAAGCGGCGGAAGATATGACAAGGTAGTAAATGTATTTGGAAGAGATCTTGAAGCAGTTGGTTTCTCTCTAGGTCTTTCGCTAGCGATAACAGCACTAATGCGTCAAGGGAAGAAGTGCATTACAGGTGTTGCGGACGCTATAGTAGGTTACGACAACAAAGTTGAGGGAGCTAGAAGCGCGGCAATAGCTCTAGCAGAGAAGCTTAGAGCTTCAGGCTCAATAGTAATTCTTGATACTGCAGAAATGAACGAATCTCAGCTAGATGAGTATGCTGATTCTCGAAGAATCGGAGCATCATTCTATATCAATGAGAGCAATGCAGATATGGGAGGAAACAACTAATGCTAACAATAGCTTTATCAAAGGGACGACTGGCTGAGCAAGCAATTGAGCTGCTAGAGAAAGCAGGATATGACTGTACTGCTGCTAAGGAGAAGAGTAGAAAGCTGATACTTGAGGATACAAAGGCGGGACTTAGATTTATCATGGCAAAGCCAGCTGATGTACCAACATATGTTGAATATGGAGCAGCTGATATTGGCGTAGTAGGTAAGGATACGCTTCTTGAAGAAGGTAAACAATTATATGAGGTAGTAGATCTTGGCTTTGGAAAGTGTCGCATGTGTGTATGCGGAAGGACTGAACTTAAGGGAAATCTCGATGCAATACCAAACAAGCGAGTAGGAACAAAGTATCCCAATATTACTCGCAAGTATTTCGAAGATGTTAAGAAGGAAAGCGTTGAAATCATTAAGCTTAACGGCTCTGTCGAACTATCACCCCTTATCGGACTTTCTGAAGTAATAGTTGATATTGTTGAGTCAGGAAGAACGCTTAAAGAGAATGGACTTGACGTGCTTGAGACTATAGCAGATATTTCGGCACGAGTAGTTGTAAATCGCGTATCTATGAAAATGAAGGCTAATGAGATTAAGCCAATGATTGAGAGCCTTAGAACCCAAGCCGATTTAATAAATAAAAAGGTTTAAGGAGAATCATTATGAAGTGCAAGATGATAAAAGGGACTAGCGAGAATCTAAATGAGATTTGTAAAGAGCTAGGTCTTCGCGAGAAGATGGTTAAGAAGGACGTTGTAAGTGTAGTTGAAGATGTACTTAATGATATCAAAGCTAACGGTGATGAGGCAGTACTAAAATACACCGAGAAGTTTGATGGTGTCACACTTACAAGCCAATCAATGAAGATAACGAAGGAAGAAATTGATGAAGCTATGAAGGAAATCGATCCTGAGCTCATGTCAATAATTCAGATGGCTGCAAAAAATATAAGGACCTTCCACGAGAAGCAAAAGGAAGAAGGCTTCATGATGGAAACTGGAAAAGGCGCACAAATTGGAGTTAAGGTTCGTCCTCTAACTACAGTAGGCGTATATGTTCCAGGCGGCACGGCACCACTTCCTTCAACAGTACTAATGGATTGCATCCCTGCTTCTGTAGCAGGAGTAAAGAATCTAGTTTTCTGCACACCGCCACAAAAAGATGGCAAGATTGCCTCTGTAATTCTAGTTGCAGCGACAATCGCGGGTGCAACTGAAATCTATAAGGTTGGTGGCGCACAAGCTATAGGTGCTATGGCATATGGAACACAAACCATCCCACAAGTAGACAAAATTTGTGGTCCTGGAAATATTTATGTTAATACTGCGAAAAGACTAGTATTCGGACAAGTAGATATTGATATGTTTGCAGGCCCTTCAGAGATACTAATCATCGCTGACGATTCAGCAGAGCCGGAATTTGTTGCGGCAGATATGCTTTCTCAAGCTGAGCATGACGTAATGGCTTCGGCAATTGTACTTACAACTTCTCAGGAACTAGCAAATGAAGTGCTCAAGGCTGTAGATAGACGTTCAGATGAGGCTTCAAGAACAGTTCAACTCGAGAAATCGCTTAAGGACTATTGTGCAATCATAGTAGTTGACGATATTAAGACGGCAATAGAATTTTCAGAGAAGATTAGCCCAGAGCATCTGGAGCTTTGTGTTGAGAATAGCGATGAAGTTTTAGAACAGATTAATAATGCTGGCGCAGTATTCATTGGGAATTACACACCGGAGCCACTTGGAGACTATTTTGCTGGCCCTAATCACACACTTCCTACGTCGGGAACGGCTAGGTTCTTTTCGCCATTAAATACAGGCGATTTTTATAAGAAAATGAGCATTCTCAATTATAACAAGGAGTCACTTGAGCAAGTTGCATCCTACGTGGAGAAATTCGCGTATAGTGAGGGCCTCGAGTGCCATGCCAAGGCTATTGAAGCTAGAATGAAGAATGATTGAAAGAAGAATTAATATGAGTAAGTTTTGGAATAAAAAAACAAACGAGATAGAAGCTTATGTCGCGGGCGAGCAGCCAAAGACAGATTGTAAGCTCGTTAAACTCAATACAAACGAGAACCCATACAGCCCTTCAAAGGAGTGCGAAAAAGTTCTGAAAGAATTCGATATTCAGGAACTAAGACTATATCCAGACACTGATTCGACTATAGTTCGTGATGCTGTTGCGAAGATAACGGGATTAGAGCGTGGAAATGTTTTTGTTGGCAATGGGTCTGACGAAGTCCTAGCTATTTGCTGGCAAGCCTTTTTCGAAAAGAAATACAATACGAATCTAGGGGTTCTAGTTCCCGAGGTGTCCTATAGCTTTTATCCTGTTTATGCGCAAAATTACGACACGAGGCTTATTAAAATACCTTTAGGTGAGGATTTATCCATAGATCCTGACGATTTTTGCGTAAGAGAGAACTGCGGAGTAGCGATAGCAAATCCGAACGCACCTACAAGTATTGCGATGCCTATTGCGGACATCGAGAGAATTTTGCAAGCAAATCCTGATAGTGTTGTAATTATTGACGAGGCTTATGCGGCGTTTAAGACAAAGTACGAGTCGGCAGCTGAGCTTGTGAATAAGTATCCTAATTTGGTGGTAGTGCAAACGCTTTCCAAGTCGTATGGTCTTGCGGGACTTCGCGTAGGATATGCTGTTGCTTCTAAGGAACTAATTGAGGGCATGATAAAAATAAGAGACTCATTCAATTCGTATCCTGTTGATAGAATTGCTCAGAAAGTTGCGGCGGCTGCAATATTGGATGTGGAGAATTACGAGATAAACAGGTTAGCTCTCATTGGTACTAGAACGAATGCAATGGCAGAATTTCGTAAAATGGGGTTCTTTGTACCAGAATCATCAGCGAATTTTATTTTTGTGAAGCCTCCGGTAGAAATTACTGCCGAAAGCCTCTACAATAAACTTCGTCAAAAAGGTATACTTGTAAGGTATTTTAACAAGCCAATTGTAAAAGAATTCCTAAGAATATCCATTGGTACCGACGAAGAAATGTCGATTATAGTGGAAGCGATTAAGGAGGAGTTAAAAAATGCCTAGAACAAGCACTCTTGAGAGGAAGACCAAGGAAACATCTATCTCGGTTGAGCTAAACATTGACGGAAGTGGCAACGGACAAATTAACACGGGCATTGGTTTCTTTGATCATATGCTTAATAGTTTTGCTCGTCATTCTGGAATGGATTTGGCGATATCTTGTAAGGGCGATTTGAATGTTGATTCGCACCATAGCGTCGAGGATACAGGAATTGTACTAGGACAAGCCTTGCTTGAAGCAATTGGCGATAAAGCTGGAATTAGAAGATATGGTAATGCTTCTGTGCCTATGGATGAGGCGCTTGGAAATTGTGCTCTGGATATATCGGGAAGAGCTTTCTTAGTATTCGACGCAAGTTTTTCATCTGATAAGTGCGGAGAGATGGACACACAGTTGTTTGAGGAGTTTTTTCGAGCACTGGCTTTCAATGCTGGAATTACGCTTCACATAAGCTCGCCTTACGGTGCGAATGATCATCACAAAGCAGAGGCTATCTTTAAGGCTTTTGCTAGAGCGCTAAAGGAAGCTTGTTCTATTGACCCATCGTTAAATGGTTGTGTTAATTCTACCAAAGGCGTTCTATAATATTCTTTTCGAACGAGTTCGAAGCGTATGAGAAGAAACAATTTGATAATATAGCCTGCATAAGGCTTGAAAAGTGGAGGAGAAGTTCATGTTGATTAAAGATACTGATTTTATTGATTTACCAGTTTTTGTGAAGGGAAAGGTTAGAAACGTTTATGACCTTGGTGATTCACTTCTTATGGTAGTAACCGATAGAATTTCGGCTTTTGATGTTGTTTTCGACGAGTTAATTCCAAATAAGGGTAAGGTTTTAAGCTCGATTTCGGCTTTCTGGTTTGATTTTACAAAGGATATCCTTCCTAATCACGTAATATCCACAAACCCTGAGGAGTATCCTATGGGTCTTTCCAAGTATAAGGAAGAACTACAGGGACGTTCGATGCTGGTTAAGAAAGTAAAGATGCTTCCTGCCGAGTGTATCGTTAGAGGATACCTTGAAGGTTCTGCTCTAAAAGAATACAACGCAAACGGTACTGTTGGCGGAATCAAGATGCCAGAAGGTCTATTACAAGGTGATAAGCTTCCTTCTCCACTCTTCACCCCATCAACTAAGGAAGATACTGGTCATGATATTAATATTACTTATGATCAGCTGGTTGATTTAATTGGTATTGAGGATGCACAGGCATTGAGAGATTCATCCTTGGCCTTGTATACAAAGGTTTCTGAGTATGCTCTTACTAAAGGTCTAATTCTAGCTGATACTAAGTTTGAGTTCGGTAAGATAGATGGACAGCTAGTTGTTGCAGACGAGATGTTTACACCGGATTCATCTAGATTCTGGGATTTGTCTGACTACCAGCCAGGAAGAGCTCAAAAGAGTTTTGACAAGCAATATCTAAGAGAGTTCCTTGAAACATTAGATTGGGACAAGACATATCCTGCTCCAAAGCTTCCTGATGACGTTATTGCAAAGACTTCCGAAAAGTATTGCGAGTGTTATTCCAAGTTAACTGGAAAGGAAATTGAATGATAGCAATAGTCGATTATGGAATGGGCAATCTTGCTTCGGTGCAAAAGGCTTTTTCCTATATCAATTACGAGTCCTGTATTACAAACGACAAACAAGTTCTTGCAAATGCTTCAGGTGTAGTTTTGCCTGGAGTGGGGGCGTATGCACCTGCGATGGAGGCGCTCAAAAGTCAAGGACTTGATGTTGTGCTGAAGGACATAGTAAACCAAAACAAGCCATTTCTTGGTATTTGTTTGGGGATGCAATTACTTTTCGACGGATCTGAAGAAGGATCTGAGGATGGGGAGCTTATTGATGGGCTTGGGATTATTCCCGGTCGCGTAGTGAGATTTCCTAAGGATAAGACAGTCGATGTTGGCCTTAAAGTTCCGCAGATGGGTTGGAACAGCTTGGAAGATACGACGGGGAGCTTGTTTACGGGAGGCGGCTACGTATATTTCGTTCACTCGTATTACTGCATTCCTTCGCGAAAAGAAGATGTTGCGGCAAATACGACCTACGGAGTCAAGTATTGTGTGTCCGTTGAGAAAAACAACATTTTCGCGACACAATTTCACCCAGAGAAGAGCGGAAGCGTTGGGCTTTCAATGTTAACACGTTTTGCAAGGAGAACTTAAGAAATGTATATTTTGCCAGCTATAGATTTGCTTTCTGGAAAATGCGTGCGCCTTAAGCAAGGCAAGTACGATGATGTGACCATTTATTCTGATGACCCTCTATCTGTTGCAAAGAATTTTGCAAGTCTTGGTTCCAAATGGATACACATTGTTGACTTAGATGCAGCGAAATCGGGAGTTCCAACAAACTACGAGATTGTTAAGGAAATTGCCTGCAAAACCGGATTGTTGGTAGAAACTGGCGGCGGAATCCGCAACATGGAAACACTTGAGAAGTGGATCAACGAGTATGGTGTAAAAAGATGCGTCCTTGGAACTTCAGCTATTAAGGATAAGGAGTTTACTAAGGAAGCGTTACAAAAATATCCTGATAGTATTGCGATTGGAATTGACGCCCACGATGGCGAGGTAGCTGTAGATGGTTGGACAAAGGGCGGCGGAGTTAAGGCAACCGATTTTGCGCTTCAGATGGTGTCTCTTGGCGCGAAGACGATTATCTTCACAGACATTAGCCGAGATGGGATGCTAACTGGCCCTGCTTTTGATGCAACCAAGGAGCTCGTTCAAAAAACAGGAATAGACATTATTGCATCTGGTGGAATAGGATCAGATGAAGATGTAATTCATATTAAAGACAGCGGCTGTGCGGGAGTAATTGTTGGAAAAGCAATATATGAAGGAAAGGTGGATCTAGAAAAATGCTTGCGAAACGTATAATTCCATGCCTCGACGTTAAAGACGGTCGAGTAGTGAAGGGCGTGAACTTTGTATCCTTGCGTGATGCGGGAGACCCTGTTGAGTGTGCCAAGACCTACAATCTCTCAGGTGCCGACGAACTAGTTTTTCTAGATATAACTGCGACACTAGAAAGACGCGATACCGTTATTAATATGGTTAGTCGCGTTGCTGATGAAGTTTTCATCCCATTTACTGTCGGAGGCGGCATCAGAACAGTTGAAGATATCCGTGACATTCTTAATGCCGGAGCAGATAAGGTATCACTTAATTCCGCAGCTGTTTTAAACCCTGATTTTGTAAGCGAAGCATCTAAGAAGTTTGGTTCACAGTGCATCGTCGTAGCTATCGACGTCAAGCGTCGTGAAGGACAAGAAGATATTTTTCCATCAGGCTGCGAGGTTGTAATTGCTGGCGGTACGAAGCCAACAGGACTTGACGCATTAGATTGGGCCAAAAAGGTTGTTGAGCTAGGCTGTGGCGAGATTCTGCTAACTAGTATGGATAAGGATGGAACAAAGAGCGGATATGATAATGAGATTACTTCGCTTATCGCTAGTAATGTCCCAGTTCCAGTAATTGCATCTGGCGGAGCAGGTTCTATGCAAGACTTCTACGATGGCCTTACGATTGGCAAGGCGGATGCCGTGCTCGCAGCAAGTTTATTCCATTTTGGCGAGATATCAATATCCGATCTCAAGCGCTTCTTGACCGAAAAGGGCATTGTTATTCGCTCCAACGACAAGCTGATCAAGTTCTGGAAGGGGATGAAGAAAAATTCTGATGGGCTTGTGCCAGCTATCACAATTGATTCCGTCACTAAGGAAGTTCTAATGATGGCTTATATGAGTTATGAGGCTTTCGAGTTGACAAGCAATACTGGTTTCATGCATTATTACTCTCGTTCTCGAAAAGCAATGTGGAAGAAGGGCGAGTCCTCCGGTCACATTCAAAGAGTCATAGAAGGCCGAATCGATTGCGATCGCGACACGCTTCTATATGAGGTTGAGCAAACCGGTGCCGCGTGTCACACAAATAATAAGTCGTGCTTTTACACAAAATTAGATGACTGGGATGGCGAGAGCGTAGAATAGATTTTTCGAAAAGAAAGACAATCGATGCAGATAAGAAATAACAGATTGGAGATACAGGAATGGACGTAACAACTGAACTTTACAATGTAATTCTGGATAGAAAAGATAACCCAGTCGAGGGCTCTTATACAAATTACCTTTTTAATAAGGGAACTGAGAAGATTGCTAAGAAGGTCGGTGAGGAAGCAGTTGAGACCGTAATTGCTGCTGCTATGAACAACAAAGAAGCGGTAATAGCAGAGATTGCCGATTTGGAGTATCACGTTCTTGTACTCATGGCTGAAATGGGAATTACACTTGACGAAGTTACGAATGAGCTTCGTAGTAGAAGAAGTTAAATATTAAGAGATTTCGCGGATATTTGGGGAATATCGCATTGACACCACTCTCACTGGCGTGGTACAATCTCATTCGCTAACCCGTAGAGGTCTTTTTTTATTGCAATGAAAGTTTGTCTCCTGCGAAGTGGGAAACAACTTAGTTTTGGAGGTATATATCATGGCAAAGGCCGGTTCACGTGACAAGCTAACATTAGCTTGTGAGGATTGTAAGCAGAGGAACTATCAGACTTATAAGAACAAGAAGAACAACACTGAGAGACTTGAGATCAAGAAGTTTTGTCCTTTCTGTCATAAGCATACAGTTCACAAAGAAACGAAGTAATTAGCGTTACAGAAGAGGTAATGAAATGGCTGAGAAGAAGAAGAATATCTTTAAGCGCATAGCTCAGAAGTTCAGAGACGTTCGCCTCGAGATGAAGAAGGCTGTATGGCCCTCCAAGGAGAAGCTAAAGCAGACATCAGCTGTAGTGTTGGTTGTTATTGTTTTCTTTGCCATTTTTCTAACTTTTGTCGGAAATGGCTCGAAGTGGATTCTTGAGAAGGTTGAATTCTATAAGCAAGTAGAGCAGACAACGGTTGCTACAACAGCGGTTACTACTGCTGCAATGGAGACCACAGCTGCTGAGTCAGATTCTGAGACAGAGGCATCAGAAGATGCTACTGAGACAGAAGCTACTACAACTACAAGCGAAGAGACTAGTTCAACAGCTGGTTAATTTGTAGTATTTGATACTATCTACTAACGAGCGTACAAAGAGGAGCTTACTAATGTCAGAAGGTATGGAAGCCAAGTGGTACGTTATTCATACGTATTCAGGCTATGAAAACAAAGTTATGAAGACTCTTGAGAAGCTTGTCGAGAATAGAGGACTCCAGGAGATGATTCAGGAGATTTCTGTTCCTGTTGAGGAGACCGTTGAAGTTAAGGACGGTAAGCGCAAGGTTGTAAAGCGCAAAAAGTTCCCTGGCTATGTCTTCGCCAAGCTCATCTATAACGAGGAGATCTGGTATATCATCAGAAATACTCGTGGAGTTACAGGTTTCGTAGGCCCTAATGCTAATAGACCACTCCCACTAACTGAGAGTGACTTAGCAGCAATGGGACTTGCAACTAACTGGGTTCCAGATGTTGATTATGACATCGGTTCTACAGTAAGAGTAATCAGCGGACCATTTGCGGATAGCGTATGTGTCGTTGAAGAAATGAACTACGAGAAGCAGCAAGTTAAGGTAAACATCTCTATGTTTGGTAGAGAGACACCAGTTAAACTTGACTTCATACAAGTTCAGAAAATCTAATTTTTTGCTTATCCGGACTTGGAATACAAGTCCTTAGGAATAACGTTTCATTGGATAAGATGAGCGTAAGATTAATTGGGAGGTGGCCAATATGGCTAAGAAAGTCACAGGTTACATTAAGTTACAAATACCTGCAGGCAAAGCAACACCAGCGCCACCGGTAGGACCAGCTCTTGGACAGCATGCTGTAAACATTCAGCAGTTCGTTAAAGAGTTCAATGATAGAACAGCAAAGGATGTAGGTCTAATCATTCCAGTAGTAATTACTGTTTTTGCAGACCGCACTTTCTCTTTCATTACAAAGACTCCACCGGTTCCAGTATTGCTTAAGAAGGCTTGCACAATCGAGAAGGGTTCAGGAAAGCCAAACTCAGCAAAGGTTGCAAAGATTTCTTTCTCAGAGTGTAAGAAGATCGCAGAAGTTAAGATGCAAGATACAAACGCTTCAAGTGTTGAGTCCTGTGCTCGTATGGTAGCAGGAACAGCAAGAAGTATGGGTATCGTTGTAGAAGACAACTGATATAGGAGGATATTATGAAAAAGGGCAAGAAGTATACAGAGCTTTCAAAGCTCGTAGATAATTCCGTAGCCTACGATCCTTCCGAGGCAGTTCGTCTTGTGCAGGAGACAGGTAAAGCAAAGTTTGATGAGACAGTTGAACTACATGTTCGTCTTGGCGTAGATTCACGTCATGCTGACCAGCAGGTTAGAGGCGCAGTTGTTCTTCCTCATGGAACAGGTCGTACAAAGAAGGTTCTCGTATTCGCAAAGGGTCCTAAGGCTGATGAGGCTCTAGCGGCTGGTGCTGAGTACGTAGGAGCTGAAGATATGGTAACAAAGATCACAAGTGAGAATTGGTTTGACTTTGATGTTGTTATCGCAACTCCAGATATGATGGGTGTTGTTGGTCGTCTAGGTAAGGTTCTTGGTCCTAAGGGACTTATGCCAAACCCTAAGTCCGGCACAGTATCTATGGACGTAACAAAGGCAATTAACGAGATTAAGGCTGGTAAGATTGAGTACCGTCTTGATAAGACAAACATCATTCACTGCCCAATTGGTAAGGTTTCATTTGGTCAAGAGAAGCTTGAAGAGAATCTTGATACAATTATGAAGGCTATCATCAAGGCAAAGCCATCTGCTGCAAAGGGACAGTACATTAAGAGTGCTTCCATTTCTGCTACGATGGGCCCTGGCATTAGACTTAACGGAGCTAAGTTCGCTTAATTCGATACTAGTTTATTGTCACATTAACAAGTTAATATTCTTCAAACCAAAGACAGTAGGTTTTAATTGTTCTAACGAACTCCCTACCGAGGTGCGAGAGCAGATTAGATATTATTTTATGATGCTTAAACCCCTTTTGTCTTTGACATGAGGGGTTTTAATATTCTAACAAGGAGGAATACCGATATGCCAAGTGAGAAGATTTTGGCCGCTAAGAAGCAGGTTGTAGCAGATCTTGTTGCATCTTGTAAGGATTCAGCTTCTTTCGTATTTGTTGCTGCTCGTGGTCTTACTGTTTTGCAGGACACAGAAATGAGAAGTGAACTACGTAAGAATAATGTTACTTATAAGGTAGTTAAGAATACAACTTTGCGTCTTGTTTTCAAGGAGCTCGGAATCGAGGGACTTGATGACATGTTAGTTGGGCCAACAGCTGTTGCTTACTCTGATGACATCATCGCACCAGCAAAGGTACTAGCTAACTATGCTGAGAAGATTGCTGTTCTTGAGATTAAGGGCGGTATCATCGAAGGTAAGGCTGCATCCAAGAGCGAGATTGAGACTCTTGCAAAGATTCCATCAAAGGAAGTTCTTTACAGTCAGGTCGTTTATGGTTTGCTTTACCCTATTACAAAGCTTGCAATGCTCATCAAGGCTGTAGCTGAGAAGGACGGAGCTAGTGCTCCAGAAGCAGCAACAGAGGATGTAGCACCAGTTGCAGAAGAGGCACCTGTAGCAGAAGCTGAAGCTCCAGTAGAAGCAGCACCTGTTGAAGGCTAATTAAGAAGAACAATTTAACTTATTTTATTAATGGAGGAAATTAATCATGGCAAGTGAAAAAATCACTAAGATTCTTGAAGACATCAAGACATTGTCAGTAACAGAGCTTTTCGATCTTGAAAAGGCTATTGAAGATGAATTCGGCGTATCTGCTGCAATTGCAGTAGCAGCTCCAGCAGCAGGTGCTGGCGCAGTAGCTGAAGAAGAGCAGACAGAGTTCTCCGTAGTTCTAAAGAGCTTCGGCGAGTCAAAGATGAACGTTATCAAGGCTGTTAAGGATGCTTGCGGACTTGGACTTAAGGAAGCTAAGGAGCTTGTTGAGGCTGCTCCTAAGGCTGTTAAGGAGAATGTTTCTAAGGATGAGGCTGATGCTCTTGCTAAGAAGCTTTCTGAAGCAGGCGCTGAGATTGAGATTAAGTAATTGTCTTTGGACAATCGTTTGATTCATGCAACATCGAATACCGACTTCCTTACGAGGAGGTCGGTATCTTTGTTTTAATGAAGATTTGAATTCGGACAATTCTTTTTCTTGACATATTAGGACTTCGTTGCTAAAATCATTAAGCGTCACTTGAATGACGCGTATATGGCGGCATAGCTCAGTTGGTCAGAGCGTCCGGTTCATACCCGGCAGGTCGTAGGTTCGAATCCCATTGCCGCTACCATATAAGGCCCGTTGGTCAAGCGGTCAAGACGTCGCCCTTTCACGGCGGAGACATGAGTTCGATTCTCGTACGGGTCACCATTTTTACACTTAACGATATTTTTGTTAGGTGTATTATTTTGCCAAAAAATTCAAGGTTTTGAAGTGCGCTCCGGAGTCTCAGAATATTGACTTTTGAGGTGAAAGATGGTATTAATATCAAGTGTTTGAAAAGATGCATTGATTAGAGTCTTTTCGAAGCAATTTTGGGACCACCTTGAAGAAGGTTGAGGCCATACGGACAGCCGGGTCCACCGCCGATTGATATTAGCTTTTGGTTAGTATCGTTATTGATTGCAAGATATTGCGCGAGTGATATTTTGAGAGTTAAGAGCTCAAATTTTATAAGTTGGTTTCTTATAAACCGAAGAGTGCATTGGCGCTAAACTTGTGAAATGGTCAATAAGAGTGGGAAATGCAGAATTGCTATTTAGACTCTGACACATTGCTTTTCAAGAATAAGCATAATTGTTTATTTGACAATTATCTTTTTTTGTTAGTAGTAGCAAGGACAGCGATTTGACGCGAAGTTCTTGCTTTTTGTTTGCAAGAAAATAATACGTCTCAAGCACTTAATGATGAAGGTGAGTGAATGCCAGGTTTTGAATTAGATCAGAGCAATGCGCCGATTTATGAGGCTTTGGAGACTTTCCGAAATATGAGGGTCGTTCCTTTTGATGTGCCTGGTCATAAGCGCGGACGCGGAAATCCGGAACTAACGAGGTTCCTTGGGCAGCAGTGCGTAGGAATTGACGTTAATAGTATGAAGCCCTTGGACAATTTGTGCCATCCTATATCAGTTATTCATGAGGCAGAGGATTTGGCGGCTGACGCTTTTGGAGCGGAGCATGCATTCTTAATGGTTGGCGGTACGACGAGTGCTGTTCAGAGCATGGTTCTCGCTGTTTGCAAGCAAGGTGATGAGATTATTCTTCCTAGAAACGTGCACAGAAGTGTTATCAACGCGCTAGTTCTTTGCGGCGCGATACCAGTATATGTTAACCCCGATGTTGATAAGAGGATAGGTATTTCCCTTGGTATGCAAAGGGAGAAGGTTCGAAAAGCAATTGAAGAGCATCCCAATGCTGTGGCGGTATTTGTCAACAATCCTACATACTACGGAGTATGCTCAGATTTAAGAGCTATTGTTGATATGGCGCATGAAGCAGGAATGCTTTGCTTGGCAGATGAAGCTCATGGAACACATTTTTATTTTGGAGAGAATCTACCAGTATCTGCGATGGCAGCTGGCGCCGATATGTCCTCAGTCTCGATGCATAAGAGTGGCGGTTCTTTAACCCAATCAAGCTTCTTGCTTGCTGGACCTAATGTAAACGAAGGTTATATAAGACAGATAATTAACCTTACTCAGACTACATCAGCTAGTTATTTATTGATGTCTAGTCTTGATATAAGCAGACGTAACTTGGCCTTAAGGGGAAAAAGAATTTTCGAGCAAGTATGCGAAATGGCTAATTATGCTAGAGAAGAGATCAACCAAATCGGCGGGTACTATGCTTTTGGCAAGGAACTAATAAATGGTGACTCGGTATTCGATTTTGACCCAACAAAGCTTAGTGTGCATACACTCGATTTGGGATTAGCGGGAATCGAAGTTTATGACATCCTTCGCGATGATTACGATATTCAGATTGAATTTGGAGACTTGGGAAACATTTTGGCATACTTGTCTATTGGCGATAGGGTTCAGGACTTAGAAAGACTAGTTAGTGCCTTAGCTGAGATACGAAGACTATTTAAGAAGGACCCTACGGGAATGCTTTCGCAAGAATATATCGAACCGGATGTAGTTCTTAGCCCACAGAATGCCTTCTATTCGAAGAAAGTGAGTCTGCCTCTTGAGCAAACGCTCGGAAGAATATGTGCTGAGTTTGTTATGTGTTATCCACCGGGAATCCCAGTCCTAGCTCCAGGAGAGAAGGTAACGGATGAAATATTGCAATACATAGGATATGCTAAGGAGAAGGGGTGCAGCATGACTGGACCAACAGATCCTCACATTAACAATTTGAATGTGGTGATTTAACGTGACTTTTCGAAGATAGGAGATAAGAAAGTAATGGATTTATGGTTTAGTGAAATGCACACACCCGATGTGAAGCTAAGCTTGCGTGTAGATAAGCAGCTATATTCGCAAAAGAGTGACTATCAATCAATTGACGTTTTGGAAACGCCCGAGTTCGGACGAGTTCTTGTTCTTGATGGCAACATAATGCTTACAGAGAGAGACGAGTTCATTTACGATGAGATGATAACGCATGTTCCTATGGCCGTTCATCCAAAAATAGAGAATGTTTTGGTAATTGGAATTGGTGATGGTGGAGTAGTTAAGGAACTTACTCGTTATGACCAAATTCAAAGCATCGATTTAGTTGAGATGGACGAGATGGTTGCTGAGGCTTGTAGACAATATCTTCCTGAGAATGCCAGTAAGCTTGATGACAAGAGAGTTCATATCAATTATGGCAATGCTCTGAAATACATTCGTAAATTTGAGAATAAATATGATCTAATAATCGTCGATTCGAATGACCCGTTTGGTCCTTCGGAGGGACTATTCACGAAGGAATTCTATGGCAATTGCTATAAGGCTTTGAAGGAAGACGGCATTATGGTGAATCAGCAAGGTAGCCCTTTCTATCAAGAGGATGCTGTAGCTATGCAAAGAAGCCATAAGAGAATCGCAAGCACTTTCCCAATATGTAGAGTATATCAAGCACATATTCCAACGTATGCAGCTGGATATTGGTTATTTGGATTTGCCAGTAAGAAGTATCATCCAGTTGATGATGTTGACTCTAAGCGTTGGGCTTCTTTGAATTTGAAGACGAGGTACTATACTTCGAGGCTTCATGTTGGTGCTTTCTATCTACCAGCCTTCTTGGAGGAGATGCTCGAGGAGGTTGAGTAATGAGTATGCAAAAGAACGTTGAGAGCTTTATTGGATGTGATTCTCAATATGATGAAGCTGGGATTGTGCTTTTTGGTGCGCCTTTTGATTCGACAACTTCATATCGCCCGGGCTCTAGATTTGGACCTTCTGCGGTAAGACATGAGAGCTTTGGAATAGAGACTTATAGCCCATATCAAGATGCTGATTTGACGGATAGTTGTTGTAAGGTCTTTGACGAGGGAGACTTAGAGCTTCCTTTTGGAGATCCACTTCCCGTTGTAAATAGCATTATGGATAATGTTCGGACAATAGTCTCTGATAACAAGATCCCATTTATGGTTGGTGGCGAGCATCTTGTAACTCTTGGCGCAGTGAACGCCTTGTATGAGAAGTACCCGGATATGCACGTTGTTCAGTTTGACGCGCATGCGGATTTGAGGGACGACTATCTGGGAACGAAGTTAAGTCATGCGTGCGTTATGAGACGTTGTCATGATTTCCTTGGAGATATGAGAATACATCAATTCTGCATACGTAGTGGAGAAAGGGAGGAATTCCTTTTCGCGAAAAGCCACACTCACATGCATAAATTTACAACAGAGGGCATAGAGGACCTTGGTAAGGCCTTGGCGGTGTCAAATGCGCCTGTCTACCTAACAATTGACTTGGATTGCTTAGACTCCAGCGTGCTCCCTGGAACGGGCACTCCTGAAGCTGGAGGGATATCCTTCATGGCATTGTATGAGGCTGTGATTGGTTTGATTGGAAGCGGTGCCAGAATCGTGGGCGTAGATGTAAATGAGTTATCGCCTATGCTTGATACGTCGGGAGCGTCTACAGCGCTCACGTGTAAACTGATACGAGAGATTTTGATTGCTTTGAGCATAAATCGATAAAGGGGGTAGCAAATGAGTAGAGTATTGATTATTGGATGTGGTGGAGTAGCAACTGTTGCAATAAGTAAGTGTTGTCAGGTTAGTGAAGTGTTTGAGGAGATAATGATTGCTAGCAGAACAAAGTCGAAGTGCGACGCATTAGCTGCTAAGCTTGCTCCTAAGACTAAGACGAAGATTACGACGGCCTCTGTTGACGCTGATAATGTTGACGAACTAGTTAGCCTTATTAAAAGCTATGGACCTGATTTAGTTATGAATATTGCGCTTCCTTATCAGGATTTATCCATTATGGATGCTTGTCTTGAGTGTGGCGTTAACTATATGGATACGGCGAATTACGAGCCGGAGAATACAAACGACCCAGCATGGCGAGCGATTTATGAGAAGAGATGTAAGGAACTTGGATTTAGTGCTTACTTCGACTATTCATGGCAATGGAACTATGCAAAAAAGTTCGAGGAAAAAGGACTTACAGCGCTCCTAGGTTCTGGTTTTGATCCGGGAGTTACGCAAAGTTATTGCGCTTATGCTAAGAAGCATGAGTTTGATTCTATTGATACTATCGACATTCTTGATTGTAACGGTGGAGACAATGGATGCGCTTTTGCTACGAACTTTAACCCTGAGATTAACCTTCGTGAGGTTTCCGCACCTGGAAGCTATTGGGAGAATGGAAAATGGATAGAAATTCCTGCTATGTCTATCAAGCGCGAATATGATTTTGACATGGTTGGCAAGAAGGATATGTATCTTCTTCACCATGAAGAGATAGAGTCTTTGGCAAAGAATATACCTGAGTGTAAGAGAATTCGTTTCTTTATGACATTTGGACAAAGCTATCTTGACCATATGCGTTGTCTCGAAAATGTTGGAATGCTTTCAACAACACCAGTTATGTTTGAGGGTAAAGAGATAGTACCTATTCAGTTCCTTAAGACTCTTCTTCCAGATCCAGCAAGTCTTGGCCCTAAGACAAAGGGAAAGACAAATATTGGATGTATTTTCACTGGAAAGAAGGATGGCAAGGACAAAACTTGGTACATCTATAATGTTTGTGATCACGAAGAAAGTTATAGAGAAGTTGGTTCTCAAGCTATCAGTTATACAACAGGAGTTCCTGCTATGTGTGGCGCTTTGATGATGCTTACTGGCAAGTGGACTACGCCTGGCGTGCATACCGTTGAGGAGTTTGATCCAGACCCATTCATTGAGGCGTTGGATAAGTACGGACTACCTAAGACAATTAGCACGAATCCAATTCTTGTTGAATAAGAAGGAACGGTAGTAGTATTGATTAATCGTTTTATGGAAGAGCATATAACGCCTTACTATGCAATTGATAAGGCGAAGCTTCGCAGTAACTGTGAGATTCTAGCAGGCGTTCAAGAAAGAACTGGCTGCCGGATTCTTCTTGCTCAGAAGGCCTTCAGCGCTTATGACACATATCCTTTGATTGCTGAGTACTTGTGCGGAACAGAGGCAAGCGGTCTCTATGAAGCTAAGCTTGGACACGAGTGTATGCCTAATAAGGAGTGTCATGTGTTTAGCGCTGCTTTTCGAGATGATGAGATTGAGGAAATCTTCGAAAATGCAGACCATATTGTGTTCAATTCGCCGTCTCAATTAGCTCGATACGGCTCAAGGGCTAAAGCTCAGGGCTTATCTGTAGGACTTAGAATAAATCCTGAGTGTAGCACTCAAGAAGGACATGAGATATATGATCCTTGTGCGCGCGGCTCTAGGCTTGGTACCACTAGACAGCAATGGGATGAACTCATGTCGCCGGAGCTGATTAATATCCTTGACGGAATTCATTTTCATACTTTGTGCGAGCAAGGTTCTGAAGATTTGGAGACGACTGTTGAGGCTGTAATTAGGACTTTTGGAGATGTTCTAAAGGGGCTTAAGTGGATAAATCTTGGCGGTGGCCACCACATCACGAAAAAGAACTATAACATTTCCAAACTCGAAGGAGTCATTAACCAACTTACAACGGCTTTTGGACTGACGGTTTATCTTGAGCCAGGTGAAGCAGTTGCCCTTGATGCCGGTTATCTCGTAACCTCGGTCCTTGATATCGTTCAAAATGCTGATGATAAGATTGCAATCCTCGATATGTCAGCAGCGTGCCATGCTCCCGATGTTATTGAAATGCCTTATCAGCCGCCTTTATATAAAGCTAGCACAGATAATGGGGCGTACGGATACATTTTGGCTGGTCCTACCTGCTTGGCTGGTGATGTTGTTGGGAGATACTTTTTCGAGAACGAGCTAAAGATAGGTCAGAGATTAGCATTTGAAGATATGGCCATTTATTCGATGTGCAAGAACAATACTTTTAATGGAATGAAGTTGCCAGATATTTGTTTAATTGAAGAAGATGGTAAACTTACGACCTTGAAGTCGTTTGGTTATCAGGATTTCAAGTATAGATTAGGTATGTAATTTGTAATTTTTATTTTGGGGGAATCAGCAATGGAATGGATACAGCGCAAAGACATAACACAGTATTTGATTGGAAGCGAGTTTATCGACATGTCAAATCCCAAGATTGGTATTATCGCTCAATATTGTATGGAGAGAGCGCTAAATAGCATAGCTACGGATAAAGATGCTTTTCCAGACCCAGAGGCGGAGACTGCAAGACAGTGTTTTCTTCTAGTTAGAGATGAGATTAAGCACTCACACGACGTGAAGTCCAACAAAGTGACGTTCAAGGCTTCTGATGTACTTAGTCAGAAAGAAGGAATATGTTTTGCAAAGGCTAATTTGCTTTGTGCTTTGCTACGTCAATGTGGAATTCCCGCTGGTATTGGATACCAATACTTGCGCCTAGATGGTACGATGAATACTTCTTTGATTCTTCACGCGTTGAATTACGTTTACTTAGAATATGCGGGTGGATGGTTCAGAATTGATGCTCGTGGCAATAGCGACGGATCAAACGAGACTGAAATTATTGACTCGCAGTTTGTCATAGGGGAAGAGAAATTGGCTTTTGCTGTGCATCCTGAAATGGGTGAATGCGATATCCCTTTCGTTTATGCGTCGCACGATAGAGGTGTACTTGGCAAATTCGCGCGCTTCGATAACCTTAACGAACTGTGGGACAATTTGCCCGACAAGTTATCTGGAATTGAATGATATAGCTTGACAAAAGGATATTCCTTTTGCATAATATTTGAGCGCTGTTAATTATGCGCGTTAGGTATGGCACCATAGCCAAGTGGTAAGGCAGAGGTCTGCAAAACCTTTACCCCCAGTTCAAATCTGGGTGGTGCCTCCAACTAACGAATAGCCTCTACTCTTTTGAGTAGGGGTTATTTTTATTGTCGTTCTTTCTCGATAATCACTCAAACTGCAAAGAAATAGATAGTCATTCCTCTCTTAATAAAGAAGTAATTTGCTTTAAGTTCCAATTAAGGTTATAGCAATACACTTACTTTAAGAACGGAGGAATAATTTATGACATATCAGTCAACATTTAAAAGGTATGAGTTCAAATACATACTGGAAAGTGCGCAAAAGCTGGCACTTATGGACGCCCTTGAAGGAAGAATGAAGATCGTTGCAAACAATAAAGGTTCGATTACTGCATTTAAGTCTGACGAAGATATTATTTTCACATGCAAGTTTCAACTATCATAGAACTGTAGGAAACAAGTCAGGGTATTTTCGATCGCATATATATTATGTCTATATATGAAGAAACGGCACGTCTAGCGAAAACCAGATGTGCCGTTAATATTTTTGTTAAAAGAACAAGAAATTATGTGCCTTGCTCTGAGGTCTCTGCAGTTTCTGCAGTCTCTTCAGTTTCCTCAGTCAACTCAGCTTCTTCAGCCCCTTCTTCTATTACCATGATACTAAGGTTATCTAAATAGAATTCGGTCATATCTATGCTCTCAAAATAGAGTTGTAAATATGTAAGGTTTGCAGGAACATCATAATCGCCCTCTACTAGAATCCATTCGCCAGAAGAAGTGTCGATTTCTTCAATATGAGGCCACTCATTTTCTATATCAGCTGTGAAGTAACAAGTGTCAGTATCGCATCTGATAGCGAAGGAGTAATGAATTGAAGTTCCAGCAAAACGGGAAACATCGATACAGTAACCATCATAGGTGGCTGTGCCTTCTGAATTACAAAGACAACTCTCACCCTCGTATGGGTTATCGGATACGACCTCGATAACAGAAGAATATCTTGTGAAGCCAATAAATTCGCCATTCTCATAATCTTCGTAGATAGGAGAGTAATCAGCTTCTACTACGACATAGTCATCAGGAATTGTAAGCTCATCGCCAGTAATAGCGCAAACAACGCCCTCAAAAGCGCTCTTCATTGCTAGGTTGCCGGAGAAAAGAAGAGGAGTTGTATTGGATCTCCAAGATGTGTCATCTGAGATACCCCATACAGTGACGCTCTCGATAGGAGTTCCTGCATCAACAGCAGCAATCAATCCCTCGAAAAACTCTTGATAATAAACACCTTGGTCATACAAAGGATTAGCGGAATTAGGAGCACCAATATCAAGTTCTGTAATCATAATTGATACGCCGAGTTCGTCAGCATAAGTGTTCATAGCTTCAACATATGAATCTACAGAAAGACCAGCAGTCATATGTGATTGCATTCCCATAACGTCAATATTTCCAGCTTCAGCAACTGGAGCAAGCATCTCTAGAATGTCTTCCATCTTGCTTGGCTGATACTCGTTATAATCGTTGTAAGCAAGCTCGATACTTGGGTCAGCGTACTCACGTGCATATTGGAATGCCAATTGAACATAGTCGTCACCAATCGTTTGTAGCCAATAACAATCGCGTAAGCCACCATTATCACCAATTGCTTCGTTTACAACATCCCAGGAGTAGAATAGTCCAGGATAGTTCTCTTGAGCCCAATCGAAAACTCCCTTAATGTAGTTCTCCATTCTAGTCATCATGAGTTCTCTTGAAGCAAGTTCTCCAGTAACATCATAATTCTCATAGAATAACCAAGAAGGAGTCTGTGAATACCAAATCAGGCAATGCCCACGAACGCCTATACCGTTCTCTTGGGCCCAATCCAATGTTTCTGTGAGACTAGAGAAATCAAGTGCCGGACTCTCATTATATGTAGCAGGATCAGCAAGACAAGTCTCTCCGTCAAGTATGTTCTCTGGCTTCATCTCATTTTCCAGAGTGATTGAATTGAATTCATGAGAAACAAGGTTACGGAATTCTTCGTTCTCGTTAGGCACTATGGTTGTAGGAATAGCTACACCGAAGCGGAAGTAGTCAGAATAAAGTTCTGATAAAGAAGGATAACCGGAACCGTCCATCAATTCTTCTACAGGAACAGTTGCTGGATCAATATAGTCGCCTACAACGGATACTCTAATATAATCAACCGTAATATCCTTGACGTCGCCAGCTTCAATATAAACCGAAATATTCGTAGCGTTGTTAGGAATTTGTATCTCGCCGCCAACGCGTGTGTAGCTAATAGCTGATGGCGCACATTGAGCAATAGTAACGTAGGTTGTGTTGCCGTAGATGTCATATTGCAATGACAACAAGATGTTGGCATTCATGCTCTTAACGCTAGTTGCAACGTTAATTGTGTTGCAGCGAAAATCGTCAACTGGAACATAAATACCTGAATTGTTTGTTCCGCGATTGCTAATTAAACACTCGGAGTTATCGCTGTCAGGAATCTGGTTAATTGTAAGTGTTGCCTCACCCTTAGGCGCATAGTAGATGTCTTCTGAACCGAACTCCTCGCTTATGTATGGAATTCCGTTCTCATCAAGAGGGACTTCGGCAAATTCAGGAGCGGGTGCTTGTGTGGTTTCAGTTGCAGCTGGGTCGGTTGCTGCTTGTTCCTTTTTGCAACCAACGAACAGAACTGTCGCCGATAATAGTGTGAGCGCCACGAGTGCGACACCAAGAGACTTGTTCTTCATAATAACCTCCATTTTATTCACGTGAACGTGATACTTCTGGTCAACAGACCGCCCCCAACGATTAGTTGACATTTAATCCATTATACTAGATAGTGTGCACGCGCAAAAGTAAAGTTTTGAACGAAATGTCTATTTTGCATACCTTTCTCGAAAAAGAAGTCTCTCGGACAACTATGTGTTATTATTTACGAGAAAAACAGCACGTAATTGCAATTTATTTTTCGTGCACAAATTTGCCAGGATATGATGTAAAATTACGCTATTAAGATGTTTGTGAGGTATAAATGGAAGATTCGATTAAGAATGTACTAATCAAATACGACGAGGTTGCAAAGTTGATTTTGGACCAGAAGTTGGATGAGCTTTCTGACCAAATGCAAGATTTACCTGTTGATGCCGAAGATTTTTCTTACGAGGAATATATTCAGAGAATTGTTATGGAAGAGACCAGAATAGTAACGAAGTCTATGGAGACAGAGCCAAACGATGAACTTAACGGTCTTTCGATGGGGAAGTATTTTGAAGCTTGCGACTTTTCAGTGCTAGTAGAGATATTGGAGTTTTGCTCCTTGAATTTAGACAATGGCGTTCCAGAAAGTGTAATTGACGCTATTGCTAATAAGGATGACAAGGACACAACATATGAGTATGCAAAGAATACAATAGTGTCTTCTGCTTGGACTGAAGATGAACTTGGAGATGCGGACAGCATTTTCGAGATTGAATTTGCGAAGATTAAGGCCTGTCTAGCGGTCCTTCGTAAGTGTAACAATTCGAGCCTTGTCGGGACGGTTCTTGAACGTTTTATGAGTTATGCCCAGACAAGAGATTTCGTAGCTGAGTCTATAGCTGATTATATTGAGGCTTTCCCAGAAGTCTCGGTTCCATTAATGATAGCAACGCTTGAGAAGCATGAGTCGGAGGGTCTGACTGGACCTTGTGAGGACTTGATCATTATGCTTTCACATATTGGTAAAGAGCATCCGGCGGATGAGATTTTTTTCGCGATTAAGGAAGCTTTTCGCGCAATGAAGAATAAGATCTATGCAGTAATCTGTTTAGCTGAGCTTGGGGATGGCCGTGCGATACCTATGCTTAAGGGCTATATTAATAGAAATCAGAAGACGATTGACAGAGACCTATTCTACGAGATTATGACGGCAATAAGAGATTTGGGTGGAGATATTAGCGATATTCAAGATCCGTTTGGAGACTTTGAGAAGAAAAACGAAGGGAAGCTCTAGAAGTAATGGATTCAGATTATAGAGAGCCTAATGTAACTAAGCTTCTCGAGAAACTCGAGGACCTTTCCTACTCCGAAAGCATTGCTTTTGGTCAGCAAAATGCTGCTCATATAGGTGTTACATTAATCAATAGAGATGGCACTTCTTCTGATGTATACAACTTGTGTGGCAAGCAGCCTGCAATTGTAGGGATAGATACTTTAAGCTTCTATGGTTATGAAGGTAAGTTCGAGGAATTGGTTAAGGTAGTTAAACAACTTAATAAGCAAGGCGTTGTTATTACTTTGTCCTCACATATGCCTAATTTTTCGCTTGGAGAGGATGACTTCTATGATTACTCTCCTAATATTACGGATGGGCAGGTCGGAGGAAGGATACTTCCTGGAGGCGATTTGCATTCGAAATACGTTCGCTTCTTGAACAGAATCGCTGAATTTTGCGAGGAGTGTATTGATGTTTCGGGAAATAGAATACCGATGATATTCCGTCCGTTCCATGAGTGCAATGGAAGTTGGTTTTGGTGGGGCGCTGAGCATCTTAATGATGACAAGTTCATAACCCTTTATAGATTTACAATTGATTACTTGAGATTCAATAGAGGTATAAGGAATTTGCTTTTCGCATATTCACCAAATGGACCAATATATGATAAGGTCTCGTACCTTAGAAGATATCCAGGAGACGACTATGTTGATATTCTTGGCTTGGATTTCTATGATGATAAGGCAGACTCGGAGCAGGACTTTTTCGAAGTCCTTAAAGCTTCATTAAAAATAGTCTATGAAATTGCTGAGGATAAGGGCAAGGTCTGTGCTCTTACCGAAACCGGGCTTAGAATGATGGATACAGCGCCTGATGGCAAGTACTATGAGGGCTTGGCGCCAAGCGGAAACCGTAACAAGAAATGGTTCACGAATCTTCTGGACACCATGATGGAAATGGAGTCTAGCAGGAGGTGTTGCTACATATTTACGTGGGGAAATTTCTCAGAGACTCAATTCTGGGTACCTTATGCTACAAGCGATTTCCGTCATGAGATGTGCGATGATTTTGTGGAATTCGTAAATGATAAGCGCGTGGTTATGGCGCCGATGTAAACTTTGCGGTAGAATATCCAAGATGTTTTGCGGGATTAACTCAGCTGGTAGAGTGTCACCTTCCCAAGGTGAAAGTCGCGAGTTCGAATCTCGTATCCCGCTCCAAAAAGAAGACCTTCGAAGTAAATTTATGCTTCGGAGGTTTTTATTTTTGGGTTTTCCTCTGTATGGAATTATTGTTGTGTAGTATCATCTATTTGAGCTTGAGAAGCTGAACCGCATGTTCTTTGTTTTTCGAAAATAATGCTCGTTTGGTGTTGACAAAAAGGAACCTTCAAAATATAATTGTTCTTGCTGTGCGGGATTAACTCAGTGGTAGAGTGTCACCTTGCCAAGGTGAAAGTCGCGAGTTCGAATCTCGTATCCCGCTCCATATTGAACCGGAAGATTAGTCTATGTCTTCCGGTTTTTTGTTGTTGAGAATTGCATGGTTGGCGATCTCATTTATTGAAGTTGGGAATTAAGTCGGAAGTGTCCGAACCCTCTTCTTGAACAAAAGCATTTGTTTGTCCCATATCGCAAAGAAAGTCTATCAAGATGTCGTATGCTCTAGGATTAAGCTTATGCGAGAGGCTTTCCTTAAGTTTAGCAGGTAATGAATTATTCAATAATGGCATTGGAGTATATTGGTTCATTAGACTTATATAAATGTTGTTTCCATAGGTGTCTGTTAAGTACTGGCATATGTGTTTGCTATCAAAAGCGAGGCCAGGGAGCATCAAGTGTCTTACAATCATTCCTTTTGTAAGTAGTCCGTCCTTAAGTGACGCTGGACCTACTTGGCGATACATTTCCGCAAAAGCTTTGGTTGCAACCTCGAAGTAATCGGGCGCGCTCGATAAAAGCGATGATACTTCGCTTGAATAGAATTTCAGATCTGGAAGATAAATATCGATAAGACCATCAAATAGCTGAAGAGTTGAGACGCTCTCGTACCCACCAACATTAAGAACAAATGGGAGCTTGATACCTTTATTCTTGGCGATTCGAATTGACTGCGCTACTGTAGGCGCGAAGTGCATTGGTGTAACGAGGTCTATACAAGAAGCGCCTTGCGCCTCGAGTTCTATGTACTTACTTGCCAGCTCATCAGAATTCAGAGACATCCCCTTGCTTGTCGGTCTACGCGAGATATCATGGTTCTGACAAAAAACGCACCTTAGCTGACACCCTTCGAAAAACACTGCTCCACAAGCTTTGTCTCCACCAAGTATCGGTTCTTCTCCACGATGAAGCATGGTTAGATTCACTATAGCACTTGCTCCACATCCGCAGACACCTAATTGGCCGGTTGTGCGATCAACGCGGCATTGCCTTGGACACAAGGTGCAATCAGAATATAGCTTGTCGTAAAGATCATTCATGGGAGAACTCCATATAGTTATTTCAATTTGAGACGATTATACATAAACATTATCACTTAATGGCACTAATTTTGAATAAAATATGTATTCGAATTGCATAAAATGGGTGCTAGAATAGGGAAGTGTATTAGGAGGATTCCTATGTGTGATTTCAATCAAGGTCTGCATGAAGAATGTGGCGTATTTGGAATATTTGATAATGAGAAGCAAGATGTTGCTTCAATAGTATACTACGGATTATTTGCTCTCCAACATAGAGGTCAAGAATCGTGCGGTATTGCGATTAATGACGATGCTTCAATAACATGCCACAAGTCGATGGGGCTAGTTAGCGAAGTCTTTTCGAGCGAAGTGTTAGCTAGTCTTAAGGGATCAATCTCGATTGGTCATGTTAGATATTCGACTACTGGTGCTAGTGTGCCAGAGAATGCGCAACCGCTTGTAACGCAATATATAAAGGGCACGCTCTCAATAGCACATAATGGTAATATTACGAATTGCATATCTCTGAGAAGAAAACTCGAGGATGAGGGAGCAATTTTTCAGACTTCCGTTGACTCGGAGGTTCTCGCATATATGATTGCCAAGAGTAGAACAGATTCTACGAGCGTTGAGTCGGCCGTAGCTGAGGTAATGCAAGAGGTAGAAGGCGGATGCGCCCTGCTTGTCATGAGTCCTCGTAAGTTAATTGCCGCAAGAGACAAGCATGGGCTTAAGCCACTAGTCATGGGAACAATTGGAGAGTCTGTTGTCTTTGCTTCGGAATCATGTGCGCTCGCTGCTGCGGGAGCTACCTTAGTACGAGATGTTAAGCCTGGAGAAATAATAATTGTTGACGATAGCGGTGTAAGGTCAATGTTTTTCAACAGAACATGCAAATTTGCTAAGTGTGTTTTCGAGTATATTTATTTTGCAAGACCTGATAGCACGATGGATGGAATCTCGGTTTATGAGGCTAGAATGCGTGCAGGAAGGCTTCTGGCTAAGCAATACCCTATCGATGCAGATGTAGTAATTGGTGTTCCGGAATCCGGAATTGATGCGGCTTTGGGCTACTCTCTTGAATCTGGCATTCCTTACGTTAAGGGTTTTGTAAAGAATTCCTACATTGGCAGAACTTTTATTAAACCTTCTCAAGCTTTGCGACGCCAAGCTGTTAGAATTAAGCTTAGTCCAATAGATGCTGCAGTAAAAGGGAAGAGAGTCGTTATGATTGATGACTCCATTGTACGCGGTACGACTGTCGCTAATATTGTGAAAATGCTTCGTAGTGCGGGTGCGCTTGAAGTTCATGTGAGAATTTCCGCACCTCCATTTATGCATCCATGCTATTATGGAACGGACGTACCTTCAAGTGATTCTTTGATAGCTTGTTCGCATACAATTCCAGAGATAAGAGATATTATTGGCGCGGATTCACTTGGATATTTGAAAATAGAGTCGTTAGGTGAAATGCTGGATGAAGAAGGGCACTGCTACTGTGATGCGTGCTTTACAGGTGATTATCCAACAGATCGCGAAAAAATCGATCAGTTCGAAGAGTAATAATTCAATGGGGAGTCCAATATGAGTAAACTTAAGGCCGTTTTGTTTGATATGGATGGTGTTCTTTTAGACAGCGAACCTCTACACGATAAGATAGCGATTCTGGTTTTGCAAAAGTTTGGGATTGAAGCCAATCACGACATTCTAAACAAATATGTCGGTTCATCCTCCAAGGTCATGTGGGAGGATTTGGTAGTTAGATTCTCTCTACCTTCTACTAGTGAGGAGCTCCTCGATTTATATTGGAAAACAATAATTGACGAACTTAAGATTAGTGGAATTCAAGCAAGTGAAGGAATTCTAGTCCTTCTCGAAAATCTACGCGCAAGCAAAATAGTAACTGCTGTAGCTTCCTCTTCTCGTAGAGATTTTATTCTCGCAGTTATGGATTACATTGGCATTGCTGGGTATATGGACGAGATTGTAGATGGTTTCTCGATTAAGAACGGCAAGCCTGCTCCAGATATATATCTTGAGGCGGCTAGGAGGCTTGGTGTAAAAAGCGACGAATGCTTGGTAATCGAAGATTCCACGAATGGCATTAATGCTGGCAAAAATGCTGGCATGAAGGTAGTTGGCTACGACAATCCTACTTCGCTTGGACAAAGTATGGAGAGAGCAGATTACGTTGTAAAAAGATTGGTCCAGGTCGTTGATATTATTCAAGAGTTATAAAATGATGAACTTGTATGCTCGAAAAAGAGAGAATATCGACGAATATTCGAAGATTTTCGAGAATTTCAAAGAAAAAACTTGACTTATCCTTTATACGTCAGTATTATGATGGAGCGCCTAGAGAAGGCATGCTCTTTTTGGAGCAATACGCTATGTTAAGGAGTAAAGTCAAATGAAGACATTTGTTGCTACACCTACTACTATCGAGAGAAAGTGGCTTGTAATAGATGCTTCCGGTAAGACACTTGGTCGTTTAGCTACTGAAGTTGCTAAGCTCTTACGTGGAAAGCATAAGCCTACTTACACACCTTTTATCGATACAGGTGATTTTGTAATCGTTATTAACGCTTCTGAAATGGTACTAACAGGAAAGAAGCTTGATGACAAGAAGTATCGTTATCACACAGGATATGCTGGTGGTCTTAAGGAAATCGACTACAGAACTCTTATGTCTAAGAACCCTGAGAAGGCACTTGAGTTAGCTGTTAAGGGCATGCTCCCTAAGAATTCTCTTGGTCGTCAGATGTTCAAGAAACTTAAGGTATACGCTGGTAGCAAGCATAATAATGCTGCACAGAAGCCTGAAGTTTACACATTTGAGAATTAATCGGGAGGAGCACGAAAAATGGCTAAGAAAGCTACTAAGGTTTATTTCTATGGTACAGGCCGTCGTAAGAACGCAGTTGCATGTGTTCGTATTCTTCCTGGTACAGGCAAGATTACAGTAAACGGTAAAGATATAGATGATTATTTTGGTCTTGAAACATTGAAACTTATCATTCGTCAGCCTCTTGCAGCTACGGCTACAGAGGGACAGTTCGACATCATTGCTAAGGCAATTGGTGGTGGAGTTTCTGGACAGGCTGGTGCTATTCGTCATGGTCTAGCTAGAGCTCTTGTTCAGGCGGATGAGACAGCATACAAGGCTACATTGAAGTCTGCTGGTTTCCTTACACGTGATGCACGTATGAAGGAAAGAAAGAAGCCAGGACTTAAGAAGGCTCGTAAGGCTTCACAGTTCTCAAAGAGATAATCGAATATCATTACTTGGTATCAATAGATTTTTTGAAGAATTAAACAACCCCAGGAACTTAGTGTTCCTGGGGTTTTATTTCGCCTTCAAAAGAGTATAGAAGAGATACACAATAAATGAAGCACAAAGGCAATAAACCCTTGTGCTTCATTACTTTGAACTCTAATGAAAGAACTACTTCTTAGTCTTGTCTACTGCCGGTTTCTTTGAACCGAGCTTCTTAATAGGGTTAATAACCAAACCGCATAGAACATGGAATAGGTAAGCCAGAACTACAGAAGAGCAGACTATTGCGAAGATACCTATGAAGATTCCATCCTTGTTATTGTACATCGGGAGGATGTTCGATATGAAGAATCTCTGAGATAAGTAAATCTCAAGAGTAAGTCCGCCTAAGAAAGCGAGCACTTTGTTGTTGATTCTTACTTTCATCAGAAGGAGTACAAGGAAAAGAATAAAGCAAATAAATGCTAAAGATTGAGCGCCATAGCAAAGTAACTTATCGCCATAACGTGGATCACCTGGGTGCATATACTCTGACCAATAACCCGGATTCGAGAGAACTTCCATACTCCACTTGTAAGTGAAGAACGTAAGTGCTCCAAACACAGGAAGAAGAATCCAATAAACCTTCTTAATTAGAGGAACTAACTTATTCTCAAGACGAGCCCATACCATACCGATTGGCATAAGAAGCACAGTATTGTAGAACCACTCACCTTGGAACAAATTCGAACCATCGCCATGACCTTTTGAGAGACAAAGAACTACATATAATGGAACCATCAAGAACATTCCAACGAATGCAATCCATTCAAATTTCTTATTAATAAATCTAAAAAACAAGAAGAAAGCGATATACATAATTAGGCTAGTAATTACATACCAACCATCGCCGGTTACAAGCTTTAGACCAACTACGTAAGAGAAGATAGTAAAAGGGCTGAAGTTAGCCTTCATAAAGATTTGAGCAACAAGTACGTAGAAACCGTTAATTACGAAGAAAGGAAGTAAAAGAACAACTAATCTTTTCCAAAGGAAAGACTTCATATATCCTTCTTTTTTATCTTTGCTCTTGATAAGTCCATAGCCAGAGCAGAAGAAGAAAATTGCCACGCAATAAGCTCCAATATTTACAAAGAAATTGATAGGAGTTTGGATACTGCCGTCCTGAGAAACTCGCTGCGAAATATGATGGAAAATGATTACTATTGCAGCAAATCCTTGAATAGCCTTAGATGCGTCCAGCGAAAGATAGTCGTCATTGAATTTCTTAATGCCAGCGTATTTAACGCCAACGAGAAGAAGTAAAGCGCAAACGACATAAACAAGATAAATGTCCATGCTAATTCTCCTTTTGTGAAATATAGCTAAATTATATATCTCGAAAATTAAATTTCATAGCTAGAAAGACTGATATTTAGTTGAAGATTCTTGCTTTCTTTCAAATCAATCAAAAGCGTATATAATGTTGATGTAAAAAGCGAGAAAAGAGAGCTAGTATGCCTATTATTGATTCACACTGCCACATATACCCAACTAAGATAGCTGCACGAGCGGTTGAAGGAATTCGTAATTTCTATGATATGGATTTGGGTGGTAATGGGACAGTAGAGGCCTTGCTAAGTGAAGGTAAGAAGGCAGGAGTTACTCATTTTCTAGTACACTCTGTGTCAACAACTCCAAAGCAAGTACAATCAATCAATGAGTTTCTAGCAAATACGGTTAGAGAGTATCCGGACGAGCTTATTGGTTTTGGTTCGTTACACCCAGATTCAGAAGATATTAGGGGAGATTTGAAGAACTTAGTAGATCTAGGTCTTCGTGGTGTTAAGCTTCATCCTGACTTTCAAAGCTTTGAGATAGATTCACTTAAGGCGAAGCGTCTTTGCTATTTGATTATGCAAGAGAATATTCCAGTGCTTATTCATGGTGGAGATATTAGATATTCATTCTCGAACCCGCCTCAAATCAAGAGGTTCCTTGAGTCGCTTCCGGGGCTTACTGTGATTGGAGCACATTTTGCAGGCTGGAGTTGTTGGGAGAAGGCGGCCGATGAGCTTGCAGGCTTTTCGAATTTATATGTTGATTGCTCTTCAAGCCTATACGCGCTCAAACCAGAAGTTGCTCGTAGAATTATTCGAAAATTCGGAGCTGATAAAGTTTTGTTCGGAACGGACTATCCAATGTGGGATGTAAACGAAGAATTAAGACGTTTACATGCTTTGGGCTTGACTCAGGATGAAGAAGATAAGATATTGTATAAGAATGCTGCTAAGTTGTTTAAGGTAAAAGGATTGGGAGTCTGATGAAAATATGTCTAGTATCACAAAACTATGACGAGACGGTTGCTATAGGGGCTAGCCTAGCAACTACTCTTCAATCTGGAGATGTTGTTGCCTTAGATGGAGATTTGGGTGCTGGAAAAACAGTTTTCGCTAAGGGAATTGCAAGCATAATTGCTCCTGAAGCTTTTGTATCGAGTCCAACTTTTACTATTGTTAATGAGTACGTTGGACAAGCTAATAAATTCCCACTATATCACTTCGATACATATCGTTTGACTGGCGTTGAAGATTTTTTGAACAGTGGACTTGAGGAGTACCTGTACTCGGATGGAATTTGTGTAATCGAATGGAGCTCTATCATAGAAGATATTCTAGGTGAGAAGACAATCAAGGTACAAATCCTTGGAACTGGTGACACTCGAAGAATTAATATAGAATTTGATGAAGAAGCAATATCGAAGGAACGTGCGATTAGAATTACTAAAGCGCTCGAGGCTTTTGCATCTTAAGGTAAGCAACAAAAGGCTAAGGGGAGAACATCACATGATAGTACTAGCTATGGATACATCCAACGCGACTTGTTGTGCTGGCGTTTATAAAGACAAAGAAGAAATAACCTATAAGATGAGCTTTGAGAGAAAGACTCACTCCGAGGTCTTCATGCCTATGGTTCATTCGGTTATGGAAGAATCCGGTCTATCACATAAGCAAATTGACGCATATGCGATTACGGTCGGGCCTGGTTCGTTTACGGGCATTCGAATTGGACTATCTGCAGTCAAGGGAATGTCAGTTGCGTCTAAGGTCAAGTGTATTGATGTCTCGTCGACAAAAGCCCTTGCAAGAAGCGTTGATGTTCTCGAAAAGGTCAAGGATGTAGTCTTGGTTCCTTGTTTTGATGCAAGGAATAATAGAGTTTTCGGCGCTTGCTATGATAGTAATTCGCTAGGGACATTGGTTGATGAGAATGCTTACTACGCTAGCGACTTAGTACAAGAAATTAGCCGAATAGCAGACATAGAAGATAAGAAGATTATTGTATGCGGCAATGGCGCTCCAGTAGTGCAAAATGCAATAGAGGCACTATCGCAAGATTTGCGAGCAAAGATAAATGATGTTGAGTATGCAGAAGGTGCAGCAATTCTTCCTCGTGGTGTCAATTCGGAGGCTTTGGACATTATAGAAAAGAATCCTGAAGCACTAGTCAGTGGCGACAGGATTAAAGCGGAGTACTTCGCCGTATCATCTGCGCAAAGACATGAAGCCAAAGGTCGTGGGGCGCCACAATGATTTATCGTCTAGCTGGAATTGAAGATCTTGAGGGAATAATGGCTTTGGAGAAGGATAGCCTTGAGCATCCTTGGAGCAAGGAAGATGTGCGCGTAATGCTGACGTCGAATAGATATCATGCAATTGTATGTGTTGATGTCGATAGAATCGTGGGGTATGCGGGAGCTTCGTATGTTATCGATGAGGCGGAAATCGGGAATATTTGTGTCAATTCAGAGTATAGAAGGCAGGGAATAGGGAGCAGGATATGGCGTGAACTTGAAGCCAATCTTCGATGCAAAAACGTAAAAACAGTGTTTCTTGAGGTCGAGGAGAGCAACGCTTCCGCGCGTGCTATGTATGAGAAGTTGGGCTTTGTTAGCTACAACGTTAGGCAAGATTATTATGGCTACAAAAAGTCTGCAGTATTAATGAAAAATAACTTGTGAAAATATACAAAACATAAATCGTTTTTTCGAGGTTTTGCGGTAAAAGAGCGAAAATATCAAGTAGTGTTCGCTTGCTTGTTGACTTTAATTTTGTTCGAAAATATACTTTACGAAAATGCAGTGTTAGACTTCGATTAGTCGTTTTCTGCTTTAGGAGGATTCCATGGTTCAGGAGACAGTTGTATTTAAGTGTGAGGACGCTTTGCAAATGAAAGCGGTTGCTGTTCTTATTCAGAAAGCGTCGGCTTATAGAAGTTCTATTTATCTTATAAAGGATGGCCGTCGTGCTAACGCTAAGAGTCTTTTAGGCGTTATGTCTCTTGGAATTGAGATCGGTGCCTCTGTTCAAATTGAGGCAGAAGGCGAAGATGCTGATAAGGCTGTGTCGGATTTGATTGAATATCTTCAGAATCCGAAGTTTTAATATAACAGATAGTCTAGTATAATTTACGCATGAGCGATATTACGTTTGATGCGAGACTTGATACAGTACCATTAAGTCCCGGAGTTTACCTTATGAAGGATTCTTCGGGAGTTGTTATTTATGTGGGTAAAGCTAAGAAGCTAATGAATAGACTTCGAAGCTATTTTGGCGGTGGAACTATTACGATTCCTAAGGTCGCAGCGATGGTCTCGCATGTTGCTGATTTTGAATATGTTGTTGTTGGCACTGAAGAGGAAGCGTTGCTTCTCGAGGCCAATTTAATAAAGCGATATAACCCAAAGTACAACATTCTTTTGAAGGATGATAAGGGCTATCCATATATAGTTATTACAATGAATGAGTCTTTCCCAAGAGTTGCAAAGAGCTTTAGAATTGATAAAGCGATGCAGAAGGAAGGAGCACTTTATTTTGGCCCATACATGGGTGTTGACCTTAAGTATGTGCTGGAGTCGATTGATTCGATTTTTCCATTAAAAAAATGCAATCGCGTGTTACCACGAGATATTGGCAAGGAAAGGCCATGTCTTAACTATCACATAGGCAAGTGCCTTGCGCCTTGCGCTGGCGGTGTCAATGCTGACGATTATAGAGAGATGATGGATCAGATTGTGCTGTTCTTCAAGGGCAAGTACGATGTCATCCTAGACAAAACTGTGACTGAAATGAAGGAAGCTGCCGAGAATCTAGATTTTGAAAAGGCCGCTATCATTAGAGATAGAGTCAATGCGCTTGAGAACGTTCGTAGATCTCAGCGCGTGTTTATGAACGTAAAGCGCGATGTAGATGCAATTGGTGTCTATTCTGATGCAGGTGAGACCTCTATACGTAAGTTAGAGCTTCGAGATGGAAGAATAGTTGGATCGTCGGTATATTTTGTTAATGGTGATAGAACAGAAATTTCCGAGATAGTGACTAACTTCATTACCCAATATTACGACGGTTCGAAGAACATACCATCGCTAATAGTTGTACCAGAGACGACAAATTTCGAAGAAGAGGATAAGGGTTCCTTGGAGAAGTTTATTTCTATGCAAGCGGGACACAAAGTAGAGATTCGCCTTCCAGAAAGAGGTGAATTGAAGGAGTTCCAGCACTTGGCTGACACTAATGCAAAAGAGATGATGGTAAGAAGAATACTTCGCGGAGGTGGCGCTAATGCCGACCCCCTTGCACCGATAAGAATTCTTGAACGCGAGTTTAATGTTGAAGAAGGTGCTATCAAGAGAGTGGAATCCTTTGATATTTCGAACTTGGGTAATGATGATATTTGCGCGGGAATGGTTGTATTTGTAAATGGCAAACCACAGAAGACTTTATATCGATTGTTCAAGATGAAGAGTCAAGAGGGGCAAAATGACTTTGGCTCAATTAGGGAGACATTGACTAGAAGGCTTATGCATACGAAGGACGGATTTGAGTATCCTTCGCTGATATTGGTTGATGGTGGCAAGGGACAGTTATCTGCAGTTGCAAGCGTTGTAAGGCAGGCGGCACCTGATAGCAATATTTTATTAGCAGGTATGGTGAAGAACAGAAAGCACAAGACATCAAGTCTTCTTTTCGAGGATGGAAGGGAGTTAGTTCTTGATAAAGATAATCAAAGCGACGATGATATTGTGTTGCTCAGATTTTTGAGTGCGGTTCAAAATGAGGTCCATAGGTATGCGGTTACTTATCAAAGGAAGCTCTCTAAAAAGCGTAATTTAAAGTATCGATTGGAAGAGATTCCTGGAATCGGGCCGTCCAAAGGCAAGACGCTCCTGACGCATTTTGGTACAATTAAGGCTATTGAAAACGCATCTGTCGAAGAACTTATGAAGGTTAAAGGCGTTACGAGCGAACTTGCTCATGATGTAAGATGGCATTTTCATCCAGATGAACTGAAGAAAGCTTTTGATGAAGCCGAAGTAGAAGGCGAAGTTGAAGGCGGCTCTATCGACGGTGATAGTGATGTTAATAGTACTAATGGTAATATCGAGCAAGAGTTAAAAAGAGAGTTAGGTATAGAGTGATGTCGGTTTATGCGATTTCTGATTTGCATTTGTCCTTAGGGACTGACAAACCAATGGAGGTTTTTGGGCCTTCGTGGGATGGTTATACAGACAAAATTAAACAGAATTGGCTTAAGACGGTTAAGGAAGACGATGTCGTTCTTATGCCAGGCGACTTGTCGTGGGCGACCTATCTCGATGATACTGTGGCTGATATGAGTTTCATAGATGAACTCCCTGGAAGAAAATTGATTTGCAGGGGTAATCATGATTATTGGTGGACTACTGTACACAAGATGGAGGTTTTTTTCGAAGAGAAAGGGCTTAAATCGATTGAGATAGTGCGTAATAACGCGATTGTTATTGATCAGGTTGTTGTTTCTGGAACGCGCGGATGGAAGAACCCATCTGATTCTGATTTCTCGGCACAGGATCGTAAGATTTATGACCGTGAGCTTGCTAGAATGAAGCTTTGTATTGATGCGATACTTAAGATGGATCCTGAACATAATATGCTTAGAGTTATGATGATTCATTATCCTCCAATAACAAAAGCCAATATGCATACAGATGCTGCTAAGCTTCTCGAAGCGGGGCAAATAGATTTGTGCATTTATGGACACCTGCATGGCCGCGGGCATTCGATTGCTTTCGAAGGCGAGAGCGGCTACAACTATCCAGTTAGGTATCTGTGTGCATCTTCGGATTTTGTCGATTTTGCACCTGTGAAAATAATTTAAGGATTCTTTAATAATTGTCCTAGTAGTATTAGCCCATAACGATTCAAGGGAGACTATAGGGATGTATTTACAAATATTGAAGAAAGACTTGAAGCGCAAGAGAACAATGAATGTAATATTGCTATTGTTCATTATTCTTGCTACTACATTTGTCTCAAGTAGTGTAAACAATATTGCAACGGTTACGAACGGGCTTGATCACTTTATGGATGAGGCTGGGATGAGTGACTTTTTTGCTATGACTTTAAATAGAGCTGCTGAGCAAGATATTCAGGAAGTACTTGATTCCTCCGACGCAGTTGAAAGCTTCGGTATAGAAGAATTCTTAATAAAAGAAAGTATGTCAGTTAGCCGACAGAGAGAAGAACCTGGAACCGATGCGACGATTGCTATTATGGCTTGTGAAGATAGCCAGCTTAATTACTATGACGTTAACGACGAAGTAATAACTAGCGTTGAGCCAGGAGAAGCTTATGTTGCAATAAAGTGGCTTGAAGAATTTAATTACGAGATTGGCGATGTAGTAACGATAAATATTGGCGACAAGACGCGGGAATTTACTATCGCGGGGGGCCTTAAGGATGTATGTCTGGGCTCGAAAATGATGAATGTTGTTCGCTTCATGGTATGTCGCGACGACTTTAATTACTTCAATTCAGACGAAGAGATACGTCAAGAATATGGTGGCAAGATGTGCTACATTTTCTCTGGAGATGATGCTGCGGTTACTAACTTACTAAGTGAGGCGGAAACAGGATTGCTTTTCTCTGGCAGCAAGGATCAAGTCAAAGTTGGATATGTAATGGATATGGTTATCTCGGGAACTCTTCTTGTAATTAGCATCTGCCTAATCCTGATAGCCTTTGTTGTCTTAAGGTTTACGATTACATTTACTTTAAGCGAGGAGTATCGCGAGATTGGTGTAATGAAGGCAATTGGCATTAAAGAGAGAACAATTCGTGGACTATACATGGTGAAGTATTTTGCACTAGCGGTAGTTGGAGCGGCAGTTGGCTTCTTAGTGAGCATTCCGTTCGGAGGCATGCTACTTGAGACTGTATCCTCTGCTTCGATGCTTGGTGGAGGTAGCTCGACTTTAATAAACCTGATTTGCTCGATTCTGGTTATTGTAATCATTATGATGTTTTGCTTTGGATGTACTAGACAAGTTCAGTCTTTCACGCCAGTTGAAGCTATCCGAAGTCTTACAAAGGGAGAGAGATTCAAGAAAAAAGGCTTCATGCGTCTTAAGAAATCGAGCTTTAAGCCTCGTTCTTTCCTAGCTCTCAATGACGTAACAAGTAGTCCAAGACGTTTTGGCTTGATAGTCGGTGTTTTCGCGCTAAGCCTAATATTGCTTCTTGTAATTGACAGCACCGTTGCTACCTTATCTAACAGTAGATTAATTAAGAGCTTCGGTTTTGCTGAAAGCGATGTTTACATGACTTATGGCGATCTGTTGAATAATGTAAGTACTGGAGACGGAGTCGAGACTATTGAGGAGTATCTGTCAGACGTTGAAAATGAAATGGCAGCAAATAATATGCCCTGTGAGTGTTATTGCGACTTAATGCTTAAGCTGACCATTCAAAATAAAGAAGGAAACAGAGCGTTTAAATCCGTAGTATATTACGGAGTTAATACAACTATGGATATGTATGATTATGCTGACGGCAGCGCTCCCTCTAATCCGAATGAAGTGGCAATTACTCCATTAGTCTCGGAGACTTTGGGAGTATACATAGGAGATAAAATTACTATAGTACATTCATTTGGAGAAGAGGAATACACAGTAACAGGATACTTCCAATCTATGAACAACTTAGGTGAGGGAGTGCGATTGCATCAGACTGCTAGAGTCGATCCTTCGCAAGTAGCTGGATATAATGCTATCCAATTCAAATTCACAGATAATCCAAGCAACCAAGAGATAGATAGTCGTATTGAAAGAATGAAGGAGATTTTTGACAATAGCAAAATCAGAACAGGCGATGACTATGTGGCTGAAATGGTTAATGTCACTGGAATATTGAGTACTGTGTCAAGAATTCTGCTTGTCGTTATGGTAGTCATTGTTGTTCTAGTAACAACCCTAATGGAGCGCTCGTTCAGTGCCAAGGAAATTGGCGAGATAGCTATTCTAAAGGCAATCGGATTCAACAACAAAACGGTAATTAATTGGCATACAAGACGATTCGTAATTGCAAGTGTGATCTCCGTAATAGTTGCGTTAGCGCTGTTCTACCCAGTAACTATTGTCTCAATTACGCCAATCTTCAAGATGATGGGCGCCTTCTATGGAGTGAATTATGTTGTAAGGCCGCTTCAGACCTTCGTTATCTATCCGCTGATTATGGTCGCGGTTACTAGTGCAGCTGCTTGGGGTGCTGCACTCTTTACAAAAACCATTACCCCAGCTAATGCTACTGAAAACGAGTAAACAAGTAATTTGGAATATCAAAAAGGAGATAAAAATATGATGGAAAAAGTACTAGAAGTATCAAATCTATGCAAGACATATATCGTAAACAAGCGCCAGAACAATGTCCTTCGTAACGTAAACTTCTCCATAAGCGAGAAGGAGATGGTGGCAGTAATGGGCCCTTCTGGCTCAGGCAAATCAACGTTGCTTTATACTGTTTCTGGAATGGATCGATCAACTGCCGGGCAAGTAAAATTCTTTGGCCAGAATATCGACAAATTAGACTCGAAGGAGATGGCTGAGATTCGCTTGGACATGATGGGTTTCATTTTCCAGCAAATGTATATGCTCAAGAACCTTACTGTATTTGACAATATGATTTTGCCAGCATGTCAGAGCAAGAAAAACTTTTCTTCTAAGCAAGAAATCGTCGCTTTTGGACAGCAACTTATGCGCAAGCTTGGTATAATTGACATAGCTGATAGCGATATTACCGAAGTGTCCGGTGGTCAGCTCCAAAGGGCTTGTATTGGCCGCAGCATGATTAATCATCCGAAGATGATTTTCGCGGATGAACCAACAGGAGCTTTGAATAGGTCAACTTCAGATGAAGTAATGGAAGAACTTGTTAAGCTAAATAGCGAGGGCACGACAATAATGCTTGTAACTCATGATGTTAAAGTAGCTGCTCGTTGCACAAGAGTGTTATTCATTGACGACGGATGCATTAAAGGTGAGAAATTTCTTGGAAAGTGCGAGAATGTTTCTTTAATTCAGGAAAGAGAGAGAGCTCTGAGTGGCTGGTTAATGGAGATGGGATGGTAATTCATGGTAGACATATTGATTGTTGAGGATAACGACGAATTAGCGACTTTGCTTGCTGACTTCCTTCGAGACAGTAATTACTCAGTCTCGATTGCTTCAAGCGGGGAGAAGGCGATATCTCTTTTCGAAAAGTATGGAGCAAAGCTTGTTTTACTCGACATCATGTTGCCAGGAATGGACGGCTTCGAGGTGTGCTCGAGAATTAGAAAGAATAGTGATATTCCAGTCTTCGTAGTGAGTGCGAAAGTGTCAAAAGAAGATAAGCTTAGTGGCTTGATTTTAGGCGCTGACGACTACGTCGAGAAGCCATACGATATAGATATTCTGTTAGCAAAGATTGACGGCTTATTCAAGAGAAGATATGCGAAGGACTCCATTATTGATGGGAATATTGCAATTGATATAGCGGGGAATAAAGCATTCTTAGATGACAAGCAATTGGAACTTACAATAAAAGAGTTTGAGCTTCTGAAGCTGCTAGTTGAGAACAAAGGAAAGGCGCTTAGGAAGGAGTATATCTTCAATCAAATATGGGGGAGCGATAGTTTCTCTGAGATGCAAACATTAACTGTTCACATCAAGTGGCTAAGGCAGAAGATTGAAGTCGATGCGAAGAACCCTGTGAGAATTCTTACTGTATGGGGAACGGGATATAAGTACGAATGAGGAAATTTAGAAGGATCTGTATTGCTCTAGCAGTATTTTTTGTTGCAACTGGGGTTGTAGCTAATCTTGTATTGCTTTACACTATGAATCCTTCGGCCGGTTCCTTTTTTGATAGACCATATCGAGTTGATATTGAGCGTATCAGTAGAGCAATAGAAGAAGGGCAAAGCTATGACTTAAGCAATTATCCTGCTATCATTCAAATATCTGTTCTTGAGGAGACTTCTCCTAGCGAGTTTTCAAGCGATCAAGAAGAATTCTTTGATGATGAGAATTCATATATAATTAGACAAATTGATGGCAAGATTTACAAATTCTCATACGAAGATAGAAAAGAGGGGATAACTCCAGCCTTTGTTCTTTTGAACGTAATAATTCTTGTTGTAATGGCAGCGACTATGGGTACGCTAGTCTTTATATATGTTCGAATATTAAGACCTTTCCACATCTTAAGTGACGTACCTTATGAACTTTCTAAGGGCAACCTGACTGTTCCACTTAAGGATAATGGGAATCGATTCTTTGGACGCTTTATCTGGGGAGTTGACTTGTTAAGAGAGAAACTCGAGAAGCAAAAAGCAACGGAGCTAAACATGCAAAGAGAGAAGAAGACTCTGCTTCTGTCTCTATCGCATGATATCAAGACTCCGCTATCGGCAATTAAACTTTATTCTAAGGCCTTATCTAAGAATCTATATCAGAATACCGAGAAACAGAAGGAAATAGCTGATAACATTAACGACAAGGCTGATGAGATCGAGTATTATGTGTCACAAATCATCAGCGCTTCAAGGGAGGACTTCCTTAGCTTTGATGTTGAAATTAGCGAGTTCTATTTATCCGAATTGGTTAATGCTGTCAACAACTACTACAGCGAAAAGTTTGACCTAAATAAAACGATATTCACGATAGAAGAATATAGCGATTGCATACTTAAAGGCGATCTCAACAGGTCAATAGAAGTCATTCAGAATCTACTTGAGAACACAATAAAATATGGTGATGGTAATAGAGTTGATATATCTTTCGCTCAAGAAGAGAATTGCATACTCGTGACAGTTACTAATACAGGAGCGGACCTCCCAATCGATGAGACAGTCCATTTGTTTGATAGTTTTTATCGGGGATCGAACGCGTCGAATAAGCCTGGAAGTGGCCTTGGTTTATATATATGCAAGAGCTTAATGACCAGGATGAATGGAGATATTTATGCCCAAATAGAAGGCGGTATTATGAAGGTAACTGCTGTATTCAACAAAGCTTAAGTTTGCCCTCTGCCTATAAATAATTATTTTTGCCCGTCAAACGTAATGATAACAGGCGTTACGAGGCCTCGAGAGATTATTTTTGTTGCCACATTCATTTTATTAATATATAATACTTCTTGTCGAGTCTGCTCGCGCGGAAATAAGTTCCGGGTAAGTAGACTTTTTGTATCTAATTTTTCGAGGTGAATATGGCTTATAGCATGACTGGTTTTGGCAGAGGCGAGATGCTCTTTGCGACGAGGAAATATTCAGCAGAACTTAAATCTGTTAATTCTCGATATTGCGATATCAACATTAGAATGCCACGTATCCTCAATTTTACGGACAATCTCGTTCGAAAGATGATTACCGACAGACTCGGTCGAGGCAAAATCGATGTTTACATTTCCTTTGATGATTCTGAAAGCGCTTCATGTGAAGTAGTTACAAACCTAGCTTTAGCAGAAGAGTATTCACAAGCAATCAAAGGTATTTCCGAGAAGACAGGTCGTACGGATGACTTAACGGCCACAAGATTAGCTCAATTCCAAGATGTTTTATCTGTTAGGCAGAAGGGTGTTGATGAGGACTCTATTGCTAGCGAGCTTTGTCAGACCTTAGATCTAGCTATCGATGGAATGCTGGAGATGAGAAAAGCCGAGGCCAAGGTTCTTTGTGAAGATATTTTTGCTAAGGTTGACCTACTTGAAGGCTATCACACCACTATATCCAAGCGTGCGCCTTTAGTTGTTGATGATTATCGAGCTAGACTAGCTCAAAGAATTGAGGACATTCTTTCCGATGAGAAGAGGGCCTTCTTTGATGAGAATCGACTATCTGCAGAGGTTACTGTATTTGCAGATAAATGTGCAATTGATGAAGAGCTTAAGAGACTTTCGAGCCATTTCATGCAGGCTAAGAAGATACTTGCTTCTGAGGGATTGATTGGAAAGAAGATGGATTTTCTCATACAGGAGTTTAACCGTGAAGTAAATACTATTGGCTCTAAGGCCAATGATATCGAGATAACGAATAGCGTTATGCTTATGAAGAATGAAGTCGAGAAGATTCGTGAGCAAGTTCAGAATCTAGCTTGATTTGGCTTAACTTATACAAAGAGGATTAGAAATGCAATTTGTTGATATTGGTTTTGGAAATGTAGCTGCTGTGTCGAGGATTCTTTGCATAGCAAGTACTGATTCGGCTCCTATTCGTAGAGTTATTCAGGATGCTAGAGACAGAAGCGTATTAATTGATGGTTGCTCAGGGAAGAAATGTAGGTCAGTTTTAGTAATGGATACTGATCATGTAGTATTGAGTTCGCTTCAAGTTGAGGAAATCAAGGCAAAGATTGAGGCTAATAAAGAGGCAAATGATAATGAGTGAGACTGTTAGTTTTGAGTCTATGCATGGTTTGATGTTCTCTGTGTCGGGTCCTTCGGGAGTTGGTAAGGGGACAATAATTAAAGAGATTAAGAAGATATACCCTGATTGCGGTCATTCAATTTCGGTTACGACTAGAAGGCCAAGAGGAACTGAGAAGGATGGCGTCGATTATTATTTTCGATCAGCGACGGAATTTGAGAAGCTATGTATTGAAGGTGAGATTCTAGAGTTCGACGAGTATGTAGGCAATTTCTATGGAACACCGGCTACTCCGCTTCTTAAGATGACTGAGTGTGGTAGAGATGTACTTTTGGATTTGACTATAGCTGGGAGCATGGCACTAAAGAAGAAATTCTCGCAAGCGGTGACGATATTTATTTTGCCGCCTTCGCTAGAAGTTCTAGAGAATAGATTGGTTGGAAGAGGAACGGAAGATAGAGAACTAGTCAACAGGAGGCTTGAGAAGGCTAGAGAAGAGATACTAAATGCAAATGGCTTTGACTATGTAGTAATTAATGATGAACTATCTGATACAGTTCGAAAAGTTGAAGCAATTATGATAGCTGAGAAGTGTCGTTATTTTCGACATTCAGGTATAGAGAAGAAATTCATCTAATGATGAGAGAACAACAAACTAAGAAAGAGGGAAATAAAAATGTTAACAGATCCACCTATTGAGAAATTATTGCCAAATACCGAATGCGCTTATGAACTAGTAGCTCTAGTAAGTAAGAGAGCACGTCAATTAGTTGATGGAGCTCAGCCAATGATTCCAGAGTCTGCTGCGAATATGGTATCACTTGCATGTAAGGAAGTAGCAGAAGGTAAGGTAGTAAGTGTTGCTGGAGATAAGACTAGGGAAGTATTTATTCCTAAGACGCGCGAAGCACGCGAGGCAACAGCTGCTGCTCTAAAGGCTAAGGAAGAAGAAGAGTATTACAAGCGTTTTTCTCAGCAATTTGAGAGTGAGAAGGAAGCTGAGGAGTCCAATTTTGTCGATTCCTTTAAGTCTGAGGATGAAGCCGTTATTGATGAAGGCGATGTTGTTGATGAGCCTTCAGATGAGATTTTTGAAGATGAGAGCATTATCGTAGAAGAAGAGGACGTCATCACTAAGAATGAGGGCGAGGAGGAATAAGCAGATGCCAAAAGAGAAATCAATGGAGAAGCTAGTTGCATTGTGCAAGACAAGAGGCTTCGTATATCCTGGCTCTGATATTTATGGTGGCCTAGCAAACTCTTGGGACTTTGGGCCTTTGGGAGTTCAACTTAAGAATAATGTCAAGGCTGCTTGGTGGAAGAAGTTCGTTCAAGAGAATCCATACAACGTTGGTGTTGATTGTGCTATCTTGATGAATCCACAAGTGTGGGTTGCTTCAGGTCACGTTGGTGGCTTCTCTGATCCTCTTATTGATTGTAAGCAATGTAGAGCACGTCATCGTGCGGACAAGCTGATTGAAGATTACAACGCGGAAAATGGTATAGAAGATTGTCCTGTAGAAGGAATGAACGATGAGCAGCTTGTTGGCTACATAAAGGAGAAGAATATTGCTTGTCCTCAATGTGGTGGGCATAACTTCACTGATGTTCGTAAGTTTAACTTGATGTTCAAGACGTTTATGGGAGTTACCGAGGATTCTAAGAATGAGGTATATCTTCGTCCTGAGACCGCTCAAGGAATTTTTGTAAATTTTGCAAATGTTCAACGTTCGACTAGAAGAAAGCTTCCTTTTGGTATTTGCCAAATAGGTAAGGCCTTCCGTAACGAGATTACTCCAGGTAACTTCATTTTTAGAACCAGAGAGTTCGAGCAAATGGAGCTTGAGTTCTTCTGCGAGCCTGGAACTGACTTGGATTGGTTTAACTATTGGAAGAACTATTGCCACAAGTGGTTGAATGATTTGGGCATCAAGGAAGATGAGCTAAGAACAAGAGACCATGCTAAGGAAGAATTGGCTTTCTATTCTAAGGCTACTACAGACTTCGAATTCTACTTCCCATTTGGTTGGGGCGAGCTTTGGGGTGTAGCAGATAGAACAGATTACGATTTGAAGCAGCATCAGGAATTCTCCAAAAAGGATTTGACATACTTCGATGCGGCAAAGAATGAGAAGTATATTCCATACGTAATTGAGCCTTCATTAGGTGCGGATCGTGTTACTCTGGCTTTCCTAAGCTCCGCATATGATGAGGAGACTATTGGCGAGGGTGATGTAAGAACAGTTATGCATTTCCATCCAGCCTTGGCTCCTATAAAGATCGGTATTCTCCCATTGTCCAACAAGCTATCGGATGAATGCCTTCCTATTTTCGAAAAGCTTTCCAAGAAGTACATGTGTGAGTTTGATGATAGACAATCTATTGGTAAGCGTTATCGCAGACAAGATGAGATTGGAACGCCGTATTGTGTTGTATATGACTTTGATTCTCAGAATGATGGTTGTGTTGAAATCAGAGAGCGCGATACCATGAATAAAATCGAGTATGCTCCAGGTAATGTTCGTTTTCCAATTGATGAGCTTGAGAAGTTTTTCGAAGGCAAATTTGATATTTGATTCTATAGGGTCCTGGTGTGTTTGAACCTGGACCCGTTTGAATATTTCAGAAACTGAAAGGTGGATTTAACTATGACGAAGTATGTTTACTTGTTCTCCGAAGGCAACGGTAAAATGCGAGAACTTCTTGGCGGAAAAGGTGCCAATCTTGCAGAAATGACAAACCTTGGTCTTCCAGTTCCTCAAGGCTTCACTATCAGTACGGAGGCTTGTACTCAGTATTATGAGGATGGCGAGAAGATTAATGATGAGATTTTCGGACAAATTCTTGATCATATTGAGAAGATGGAGAAGATAACAGGTAAGAAATTTGGTGATATGGAGAACCCTTTGTTGGTTTCCGTTCGTTCTGGTGCTCGTGCATCTATGCCTGGAATGATGGACACAATACTTAACCTTGGACTTAATGAAGATGTTGTTAACGTAATTGCAACTAAGTCTGGTAATCCACGTTGGGCATGGGACTGCTACAGAAGATTCATACAGATGTATTCGGATGTAGTTATGGAAGTCGGTAAGAAGTTTTTCGAAGAACTTATCGACAAAATGAAGAAGGAAAAGGGCGTTACCCTTGATGTTGATTTGACTGCAGAGGATTTAGCTGAATTAGCTCAGCAGTTCAAGGCTGAGTACAAGCGCAAGATTGGTGAGGACTTCCCAACTGATCCTAAGGAACAGCTCATGGGGGCAATTAAAGCAGTATTCCGTTCTTGGGATAATCCACGTGCAAATATTTATAGAAGAGACAATGATATTCCTTATTCTTGGGGTACAGCAGTTAACGTACAGATGATGGTATTCGGTAACATGGGTAACACGTCAGGTACTGGTGTTGCATTCACAAGAGATCCAGCTACTGGCGAGAAGAAGCTTATGGGTGAGTTCTTGATGAACGCTCAGGGCGAGGACGTTGTTGCTGGTGTAAGAACTCCACAGAAGATTGAGCAGCTTAAGGATGTAATGCCTGAAGTTTACGATCAGTTTGTAACAATTTGCAATACCTTGGAGAATCACTACAAGGATATGCAAGACATGGAGTTCACTATCGAAGATAAGAAGCTATTCATGCTTCAAACACGTAACGGCAAGAGAACAGCACAGGCTGCTTTGAAGATTGCATGTGACTTGGTAGATGAGAAAATGATTTCTGAAGAGAAGGCAGTTCTCATGATTGATCCACGTAACCTTGATACTCTATTGCACCCTCAGTTTGATGCGAAGGCAATTAAGGCCGCTCATCCAATTTCTAAGGCATTGGCAGCTTCCCCAGGTGCAGCTTGCGGAAAGATTGTATTCACTGCGGAGGATGCTAAGGTTAGCAAGGAAAAAGGAGAGAAGTGCGTACTAGTACGTCTTGAGACATCTCCTGAGGACATTGAAGGAATGAAGGCAGCTCAAGGTATTCTTACTGTTCGTGGCGGTATGACATCTCATGCAGCTGTAGTTGCTAGAGGAATGGGTACTTGCTGTGTATCTGGTTGCTCAGATATCACAATGGATGAAGCTAATAAGACTTTCACATTGGCTTGCAAGCAGTACAGGGAAGGCGATAGCATTTCTATCGACGGTTCAACAGGTTACATTTACGATGGAATTATCGATACAGTTGACGCAACAATCGCCGGCGAGTTCGGCCGCATTATGTCATGGGCTGACAAGTACAGAAGACTTAAGGTAAGAACAAATGCGGATACTCCTAAGGATGCTCGAAAAGCACGTGAACTTGGTGCAGAGGGTATCGGTCTTTGCCGTACTGAGCACATGTTCTTCGGCGAAGGCAGAATCGACGCTTTCCGTGAGATGATTTGCTCAGAGTCAATAGAAGAAAGAGAAGAAGCTCTTTCTAAGATACTTCCAATGCAACAGAGCGACTTCGAGGCTCTCTACGAGGCACTTGAGGGATATCCTGTTACAATCCGTTTCTTGGATCCACCTTTACATGAGTTCGTTCCTACAGAGGAAGCAGACATCAATAAGCTTGCTGACAAAAAGGGCAAGAGTATTGAAGAAATCAAGGCCATCATCACTTCGTTGCATGAGTTCAACCCAATGATGGGACATCGTGGATGCCGTTTGTCTGTTACATATCCTGAAATTGCAAAGATGCAAACTAAGGCTATAGTACGTGCAGCAATCAACGTCAAAAAGGCTCATCCTGATTGGGATATCAATCCTGAGATTATGATTCCATTAATAGGAGACATTAAAGAACTCAAAGTTGTTAAGAAAATGGTTACAGAGACAGCTGATGCAGAGATTGCTAGCGCTGGAATAGACCTAAAGTATCAGGTAGGTACAATGATTGAGATTCCACGTGCTGCACTTACTGCAGACGAGATTGCTAGCGAGGCAGCATTCTTCTGCTTTGGTACAAACGATCTTACTCAAATGACATTTGGCTTCTCTCGTGATGACTCAAGCAAGTTCCTCGAGGCGTATTATGAATCCAAGATTTTTGAGTCTGATCCATTTGCTCGTCTTGACCAGAACGGCGTAGGTAAGCTTATGGAGATGGCAATTGAGCTTGGTAAGAAGGTTAACCCATCACTTCACGTGGGCATTTGTGGTGAGCATGGTGGTGATCCATCTTCTGTCGAGTATTGCGACAAGATTGGTCTAGACTATGTATCTTGTTCTCCATTCCGTGTGCCTATCGCTCGTCTAGCTGCTGCACAGGCTGCTATTAAGCAGAAGTAGGCTATCGCCTTTTTACACGAAAACCATCACCTTTGAGGAAGCGAGAGCTTTCAGAAAGGCGCAAGGTTCTTACCTGAGAGCTAATCAATGGGAGGATCTGACGGTTGATGTGTATATTGAATATTAAATGATAAACCCTCCCTGCATCGTTATCGCTTTTAGCGTGAAACGGTGTGGGGAGGGTTTTTGCTATATGACAAAATTTGTAGAACGGATTGTATTCAGTTGATTTTGTATGGTAAATATGATATAATGTTTAAAGTAACTTCCGATAATTTTGAATTATGAGAAGCCTGAGGTGAAATTATGAGTGTTTTATCAAAAAAAAGAAATGACAGAAGAAGATATTAAGCTTCAGTATATTACACCGGCAATTCAACAAAAATGGGGAATTGAAAAAATCACTATGGAAACAAAGATTACCGACGGTAGAATTAATCTTCGTGGAAACTTTGCTTTCAGAGAAAAGCCGAAAAAAGCTGACTACATTCTTTACATTAATGAAAATAATCCTATTGCTATTGTTGAGGCAAAGGATAACAATCACTCTGTATCTTATGGCTTGCAACAAGCAATGACTTATGCTCAAATGCTTAAAGTCTCGTTTGCATATAGCTCCAACGGTGATGCGTTTATGGAGCACGATTTTCTCACCGGAACGGAACGTGAAATTAAGCTTAATGAATTTCCTTCACCTGATGAACTTATGGCTCGCCTTATATCGGAGAGTAATAGTGGTAATGGCTTAACAGATGCTGAAATCAAAATGATAAATCAGCCATACTATTCAAGTATGAAAACATATCCGCCTCGTTATTATCAGAGAAATGCGATTAACCTTACTCTTGATGCTATTGCGCAAGGGCAAGACAGACTCTTACTCGTTATGGCAACAGGAACCGGTAAAACATATACCGCATTTCAAATAGTGTACCGTCTGCTCAAAAGTGGTCAGAAACGCAAAGTGCTTTACCTTGCAGACCGAAATATTCTTGTTGATCAGTCAATTCAACAGGACTTTTCACCGCTTGAAAAAACAATACATAAGATTAATTTTGCCAAGGATAATTCTACAACAATCACTTCTCACGAAGTATATTTTTCGCTTTATCAGCAACTTACAGGAAATTCAGACAAGGAAGAAGAAAACAATGACGAAGATGCAGTTATGCGGTTCGCATCATTGTTTACTAAAGACTTCTTTGATTTAATCATCGTAGATGAGTGCCACAGAGGTTCCGCCAAGAAAGACAGTAATTGGAGAAAAATTCTTGAATACTTCTCGTCAGCAACACAAATAGGTATGACCGCTACTCCCAAAGAAACTAAGTACACATCAAATATAGACTATTTCGGAAAGCCTGTCTATACATACAGCTTACGTGAGGGAATTGAGGACGGATTTCTTGCACCATTTAAGGTTATAGATATTGTTACTGACATTGGTGATGGTTGGCGTCCACGACTTGGACAATGCGATGTTTTTGGCAATGAAATTGAAGATAGAATATATAACAATAATGATTATGATTACAAAATTGTCCTTGAAGATAGAATTAATCAAGTAGCATCAGAAATCACAAACTATCTAAAAGCAACAGACCGTATGGCAAAAACCATTGTTTTCTGTGCAACAGAAGAACACGCGGAAAGAATGCGGATTGCGCTTACCAATCTTAATTCAGATATGTGCAAGAAAAATCCAGATTATATCGTGAGAATTACGGGCAGCGATGATTACGGAAAAAGCAAGCTTGATTATTTCATCTCAGTATCTGCGAAATATCCGGTAATAGCAACTACTTCACAGCTTCTCTCAACTGGAGCTGATTGCAAAATGACAAAACTCATTGTGCTTGATAAAACGATAGGTTCAATGACTGAATTCAAGCAGATTATCGGTCGAGGTACTCGTTTGCGTGAAAAAGAAGGAAAAACGCATTTTGCTGTTATGGATTTCAGAAAAGTCACTCGTCTGTTTGCTGACCCTGATTGGGACGGCGAAGTAGCACAAGATGATGATTATACTGGTGGCGATGAACCTAATGGCAACAATGGCGGAAAGAAAAAACCGCCGTTACCACCAGTTGAACCCAATATAAAGCCTATTGTTGATGAAAACGGATGCACTGTAAAGATAATAAATAAAATCGTTTCGGTTTATGACACAGACGGAAAACTTCTGCGGCAAGAAAGTATTATTGATTACACAAAAACCAACATCATTGGTGAATATGCTTCGCTTGATAATTTTATTTGTCATTGGAGCTCTGAAGAAAAGAAAGAAAAGATTACAGAGCTACTGAAAGAAAAAGGTATAGACCTTGAAATGCTTAAAGCAGACCAGAATATGTCTGAAGTCGATGATTACGATTTTATATGTCATGTCGCTTTTGACCAAAAGCCGCTTACACGAAAAGAACGTGCAAATAATGTAAAAAAACGTGATTATCTTCATAAATACAGCGGAGCTGCCAAGGAAGTGCTTGAAGCCTTGCTCGACAAATATATGAATTCAGGTATTTATGAGATAGAAAAGACAGAAATATTGAAGCTTGACCCATTTGCACGTTTTGGAAAGCCGTCACGAATTGCACAGATATTCGGTGGCAAGGACGGTTATCTGGACGCTGTCAAAGAACTTGAGAACGAAATATATAAGGTAGGTTAAACTGATGTCAAATATAAATAACTTTGTAAAGCGTATCAGAGATATTATGCGTAATGACGCGGGTATTAACGGCGATGCACAGCGTATTGAACAGATAGCGTGGATGCTGTTCCTCAAAGTTTATGATAGCAAGGAAGAGGAGTGGGAATTTAACGATAGCAACTATAAGTCAATAATTCCGATTGATTGTCGTTGGAAAAACTGGGCTCATGACGATAAGTCTGGCTCAGCAATCACAGGCGATAAATTGCTTGATTTCGTAAACAACACGTTATTCACAACCTTAAAATCACTGAATGTTACTCCCGAAACACCGATAAATAAAGCAATAGTTAAAACCACATTTGATGACGCTAATAACTATATGAAAGACGGTGTCCTATTAAGACAGGTAATTAACGTTATTGATGAGCTTGACCTTGGAGATTACGGCGAAAGCCACGCATTTGGCGAGATATATGAGTCTATATTAAGAGAATTGCAAAGTGCAGGCTCATCGGGAGAGTTTTATACACCTCGTGCTGTAACTGACTTTATGGCAAAAATGATTAATCCGCAGATTGGCGAACACGTTGCGGATTTTGCGTGTGGCACGGGCGGATTTTTAACAAGCTGGCTGAAAGAACTTGAGAAGAAAATTGTAAATACTGATGATAGAGAAGAATATGATAATTCTATCTTTGGTATTGAGAAAAAGCAATTTCCATATATGCTTTGCGTAACAAATATGTTATTGCACGGCATTGAAGTTCCGAAGATATATCATGACAACTCTTTGCTTAAAGATATTCTTGACTACACAGATGATGACAAATTTGAGGTCGTTTTAATGAATCCTCCTTATGGTGGAAATGAGAAAACAGAAGTCAAAAATCATTTCCCGTCAGATTTGGCAAGCAGCGAAACCGCTGATTTGTTTATGTCTGTTATAATGTATCGTTTGAAAGAAAACGGACGAGCTGCTGTTATTCTCCCCGACGGTTTTCTTTTCGGCACAGATAATGCAAAGGTTGCAATTAAAAAGAAACTTCTTTCTGATTACAACTTGCATACCGTAATCCGTATGCCGCACAGCGTTTTTGCGCCATATACATCAATCACAACAAACATTCTGTTTTTTGACAATACTCAGCCGACAACAGAAACGTGGTTTTATCGCCTTGATATGCCTGACGGATATAAAAATTTCTCTAAGACAAAGCCGATGAAGCTTGAGCATTTTGCTCCTGCAATGGAGTGGTGGGATAATCGTACAGAAATTTCTGCTGATGGATTTGATAAGGCAAAAAAATATACGGCTCAAGAGATTGCAGATAAAAATTACAACATTGACCTTTGTGGTTATCCTCATGAGGAAGAAGAAATATTCCCCAACCTACACCACTCCCACCCCTCAGGCACATCAAACGGAATCTGGTCGGAAATATCGGTTACGGTATCGCCGATTTTCTCATAGGTGGTATTATCGGAAGAATTTTTTTATGATTAAAACGGGTTTGGGCAACGCCCAAGAAAATAAAATCCCGCAGAGCTTTTCGGCAACGAAAAACTTGCGGGATTTGTATTTGTCAGCGAGTGAGTTTTCGTCAGAAAATGCCGAGTGTCTAGACAAATGCTATGCTTGCTAGTACCTGAAACCCGTCCCACAGGACTTGATGACTTTTTTAAAGAGCCGTTTGTTTTA
>Ga0209203_1000147_pt1 | contig 60284 bp, 52 predicted proteins | sample AD_UKC109_MetaG_FD_184423 | JGI IMG/M metagenome (GOLD analysis project Ga0209203, IMG submission 184423) | Active sludge microbial communities of municipal wastewater-treating anaerobic digesters from Hong Kong - AD_UKC109_MetaG (SPAdes)... | ecosystem: Engineered > Bioreactor > Anaerobic >... | reverse complement strand
GACTGGAGGTCTGATAACATCTCTATCCCAGGAAGTAAGGGTTGATTGGGCGTAGTAGTCACGGGAAAAAACATTAAAATGGTTATGCCAGAAATCCGCCAAAATTTCCAGTAACTGCCTTTTGCTGTGCATAGCTCTGGCTACTACGAGTCTTTCCATCTCCTCAGCCGGTCCATCTCTGTTAAAACCGGGTTCGGAAGAATTGACATGATGATCCTGCCACATCTGAACCAGTGGTTTGTCAAGAGTGACATATCCTGCCCCGGCTACCATGGCATCAAACGCACTGTCATCAATATTTTGCCAATCCAGTTGTTGATTCAGATAGGCTTCAAGTCGTTCGTCATCGTTGTTACCCAATGCTTCGAAGTCTGCTATATCGCTTCCCTGGTTTGTAATTCTGTGTCCGAAACCCATTCTTGACAGGCAATGTACGGCAAATGTTTTCATAAGTTGTATTCCACATTTAACGGCTTTTTATACTAATATTTTATAAAAATCGAATCTGTGATAAAGTTGGCACAGTTTAAAAAAAGAGCCTATATGAAAATTGCCAGCTGGAATGTAAACTCTCTGAAAGTCCGTCTTGAACATGTTTTACAATGGTGCGGTGAAAACTCACCCAATGTTTTAGCGATTCAAGAAACCAAACTCAAGGATGAAAACTTTCCCGAACAGGAAATCAGAGATATGGGTTATCATGTGGTTTACTCTGGTCAGCCAACCTACAATGGTGTGGCGATTATCTCTTCATCGCCGGCAACTGATGTGATTACAGATATAGAAGGACTGGACGACCCTCAACGCCGGATTCTGGCAGCCACAGTTGATGGTGTGAGGATTATTAATTTGTATGTAGTCAATGGTAAAGAACCTGGTTCGGATAAATTTACCTACAAAATGAATTGGCTGTCGAAAGTGACAGAGTTCATAGAGTCACAAATGCAGGACTATGAGAATGTTGTGGTTTTGGGGGATTTCAACATCGCACCGGATGACCGTGATGTTCACGACCCAATCTACTGGAAAAACAAGATTCTTTGTACTGATGATGAAAGACAGAAACTCAATGATATCCTTGATTTGGGGTTTGATGATAGTTTCCGCCTTATGCATGATGAAGCCGGATTTTATTCATGGTGGGATTATCGAATGGGTGGATTTCAAAGAAACATGGGATTGAGAATCGATTTAATTCTCACCAGCGAAACCATGTCGGAAATGCTGACTTCTGCCTATATTGATGTTGAACCACGCAAGTGGGAAAGACCATCTGATCACACTCCTGTTGTTGCCGAGTTTGATTATTAAGGCTCATTAGGTCGGTTTATGCTTTTTGCAATGTTTCAAGGCTCCATCTTGGAAAGGCTCTGATTTTATTGTTATGTTCTTGTTTTCTTTGTAATCTTAATGCACCGGCAAGAGCAATCATTGCTCCGTTATCGGTACAGTATTTGAGTGGCGGGAATGATACGGATACTTTTAGCTTGCTTTCTATTTGTTTTAATCGTGAACGCAATTCGATATTCGCGCTCACACCTCCGGCAATGACCAGAGTTTTATAACCTGTTTGTTTGAGAGCTCTTTGGCACTTTTTAACTAATGTATCTACAATCGCTTCTTGAAAGCTGGCTGCGATGTCTTGTTTGAGTTTTTCTTCGTCTTTTTCTTTATTAAACTGCGGATGTTCGATTTCTTCCATCCATGTGAGCCTGACCGCTGTTTTTAATCCCGAAAAACTAAAATCCAATCCCGGACGATTCATCATCGGGCGAGGGAACTTAAATCGCTTCTTATCTCCTTTTTCTGCGAGTTCAGCTAAAATTTTACCGCCGGGATAACCCAATCCTAATAACTTTGCGGTTTTATCAAAAGCTTCTCCCGCCGCATCGTCAAGGGTATCACCCAAGATTTGATAGTTGCCAATGGATTGAACATCAACCAACATGCTGTGACCACCGGAAACCAATAAACAAACAAAGGGAAACTTCGGTTTTTCATCATCCAACAACGGTGCCAATAAATGCCCTTCCATATGGTGAACCTCAACAGAAGGTAAATCCAAAGCCCAAGCCAATGAACAACCAACACTTGAGCCAACAAGCAATGCTCCAATTAGCCCTGGACCGGTTGTGTATGCGATTCCATCTAAATCACTTAGGTTAATACCCGCTTGTTGGCAGGCATTTTGGATTAATGGGACAATTTTCTTGATATGATCTCTGGAAGCAACTTCCGGGAAAACTCCTCCGAATTGAGCATGCAACTCAATTTGTGAATAAAGCTGATCGGCAATTAAACCTTTCTCGGTGTCATAAATAGCAATACCTGTTTCATCACAGGACGTTTCGATTCCCAGAACTTTCATTTATCGTCTATTCCAGCGGTTGTATAATGCTAAATGCTCCGCGAATATCGCCTTCTTTGAAGCCGGTTGCCACGTCATTTGGGTACAGTTCTGAAATCTTTGTTTTGATTGGATCAGCAATGTTTTCTCCGTGGCATACCAAACAAACCTTTTCAGTTTCTATTGCTTTGATAAAACGAAAACTGGCTTTATCGTTATGTTTGACAACATCTTGTGCAAAAAGCATATCGAATGAATCACCTTTAGATAACTTTTTCTCAAAATCTTCAAGCATTGATTTTTCCCACACATCCGGTTGTGTTGCCCTAGGTTTAAGACTGGTTCTGTGAATATCCCAACCAGTTTCGTCGGATAATTGCTTGGCTATCAATGGAGCTTGTTCGTTACAAACTGAAATGGCATTGATTGGACCACCTTCTTTCATTGCTGCTTGAAGTTTAGCTTTCAACTGCATACCAAATTTTTTAGCAACTTCTTTACTTTGGTGTGTTCTTTCACCGATTTCCTGGTAACTGATAGTGTTTTTTCCACAGGCAGAGACAAATATAATGAGTAAAACAACCAAACTATGCTTCATGACTTCTTTCACTTTAAAAAAACTGTTAAAAAACACATAATAATGTTTTTGCATGAAAGTTTAAATTGAAATTTAACTCAAAATCAATTTTTACCATTTTGATTGGCATAGTAGCCATAGCTGTTTTGTTGCTAGTTCTGCTTGTAACTGAAAAATTGCTGAGCATCTGGCATTATCTGCAAGAAGCACCGCTTTGGGTTTCGGTTCTTTATGCATGTGTCATAATGCTGGTTGCATTTTTGGTGGTTTATCTCTATTTTGTTTTTGTCAGAACCAAACCTGTCAAACAACAAAAGCTCAAGCCCATTGATGAATCGTCATTGCGTGAGAGTTTAATACAACAAGCTCAAAGAGGTGTTGATGTTACAGAAGCGGAAAAGGAACTGCAAGAGTTAGACAAACGGCGTAGTAAAGAAAATTTCTATATTGCACTTTACGGCACGGTTTCTTCCGGTAAAAGCAGCTTTATTAAATCTTTATTGCCTGAGCAACAGATACAAACTCATGTTTTAGGCGGAACAACCAAGTCCATTGAGGTGTATCAATATAAAAATTTAGCAATTATAGATTTACCCGGTCTTGATGATTTCGATGATGAATCTGAAAAACTGGCTATAGAGGAAACTTTACGAGCGCATGTTGTGGTTTTTTTAACCGATTCGGATTTGACTCAAACTGAGATGAGAGTGATTAGTAAACTGAGAAATACTAAAAAGCCAATGGTCATTGCCTTTAACAAGGCGGACAGATATTCTGACTCAGAACAAATTCAAATTGTTGAAGAGTTAAAGGTAAAAACAGAGAAAAAATATCCGGTTGCCATTATTTCGACAGGCGGAATGGAAACACTGGTTTATCAGGATTCTAAAGGGAAACAACATAAATCGGTGGTTACTCGTGAAGCAAATATCAAACCGTTGCTATGCTCTATTGAAGAGGTTGTTGCCAATAACCCTGAGATCTTACATCGTTTTCGAGATGCATCTATGCTGATGCTGACTCAGAAAAAGCTCAATGATGCTGAGTCAGAATTTAACAAACAAACCGGCATTAATATTATCAATGATTACACCAAAAAAGCTGTTTTCGGTGCTATGGCTTCAGTTGCTCCGGGCTCGGACATTGTCATTCAGGGAACATTGGCAACTAAAATGATACAGAATATTTGTGGTGTGTATCAGATTTCACCCAAACAAATGGAGATCGATCAAATCATTCGCATGACCGGCGGAAAATTACGAACATCTGTGTCCTTAATACTCGCTGTTGCCGGAAATGCTTTAAAGGCTTTTCCGGGTGTGGGAACAGCTGTCGGAGGCGTCACCCATGCCGTCTCTTATGGAATGATTTTTAACGCATTGGGAAATGCCGTACTTGAGTCTGTATCCACTTTAGGAAAGCTGGATGCTGTCGCAACCCAACAAAAATTTGAGGAAAACTTACTTGGACCTGCACAAACGCTGGCAAAAGATTTGGCGAAAATGGCGCTCAAAATCGACAAATAAGCCCAAAAATATCAATGAGACAGTTGCCGATAGTGCAACGGATAAAACTCTGGACAGTCTCAGAGAGTTGCTTAATGATGAACATATTCCTGCAAGTGTTCGTATGCAACTGAGTGAGGAGTACCAACAAGTTCAACATCTCATTGATAAATTAGAAAAGCAGCAAGTTCATATTGTTGCCGTTGGAAAAGTCAGTTCGGGAAAGTCTTCGCTTCTAAATGCTTTGATTGGCAAACAAGCATTCAAAACCAGTCCTTTACACGGCGAAACAAAAACTCAACAAAGCCTGAGCTGGAATCAATACAACGAACAATCTATGGTTGTTATTGATACTCCCGGTACCGATGAAGTGACCGGTGAACAGCGAGAAAAATTGGCTCATGCAACGGCAGAAATTGCTGATATTATTTTGTTTGTTGTTGATGGCGACATTACGCAGTCTCAGCTTGCGCAGTTGAAACTAATCTCGCAACCCAATATCCAAATTATTTTAGTTCTGAATAAATCAGACTTATACACAGATGACGAGCTCAAAGATCTGAAATTATCATTGAAAGAAAAAACTTCAGGAATTGTTTCTGAGGAAAACATCGTATTCTCAAGTGCTGATCCAAATCCTCAGATATTTATCAAAGAAGATCAACACGGTCAGCAAACTCGCGAAAAAGTGATTCCCGAAATTGATGTCAACGAGGTTAAACAACGCATTTGGGATATTCTCGAGAAAGATGGGAAAACTCTGACAGCGCTCAATGCCAGCATATTCGCCGGTGAAATTTCCGGCAAAATTGGTGAAAAAATAACCAAACTAAAAGCTAATGCTGCCGAAAAAGTCGTCACAACCTATAGCATAGCCAAAGGTGTTGGTGTGGCTTTTAATCCTGTGCCTGTTGCCGATTTGCTGATTGCAGCCGGACTGGATGTCGCTATGATTCGTAAACTGTCTCAAGTTTACGGTTTACCGATTGTGGGTAAAGAAGCATCCAAACTGGCACTCACAATCATGGCTCAAATTGCGGCTCTGATGGGAGCTGTTTGGGGAGTCAATTTACTTTCTTCTGCTTTAAAAACCATGAGTGCTGGTCTTTCCACCACGTTAACGGCAGGAACGCAAGGAGCTCTTGCCTACTACGCAACCTACCTGGTTGGAAAAATTGCAGAGCAATATTTCATTCGAGGTAAATCATGGGGCAAACAAGGTCCTAAAAAAATCGCTAAAGAAATTGTTAGTAATCTGGATAAAGACTCAATTTTACTGGAAGCAAGAAATCAGATACTGCAACGCATTCAAAAGAAATAAGATCGTAACTTTACCACCTCACTTTAACTCTGTTAGTTGAGCCAGAAAAGGTTCAAAACCTCCTTTTTTTCAAAAAAATCACGATTTCAGCTAAATTTTTTATATTTTTTGGTGTTTTTTTATAAAAATTGATAGACTATCGTAAAAAGTTGCGATAAATTATTCACATGGAGAACATATTTACTTCTCAAGAATTTGAAAAGTCCAAACTACCCACGAATTTCTATAAAAGTTTAAGTTCTCTATTATTCGACTTAGGCATAGATGGAAATGATGTAGTTGAGGATTTTATTTCTCACTACATCTCCCATGCTTACGAACAAACCAAAACTAAATCCTCAGTCTATCTAACAACCGGATTCTCCAGGCACATAGTAAAAAAATACCTGGAAGAAAAAGAAACACACTCTAAAAGCAATAGTAAGTTCATGCATCAAACTGTATTGCTTGCTGAGTTACATAAACTTTCAGAAAAATATGATGATGGACTTATTCCAATCTATGGAAAATTTGGATCTTACACATCGACATTTAACAGGGTTAAACCACAAGATAATATCATCACCTCAAAAACGGTCTTAGATATTCTGATTTCATCAGGAAAAGTAAAAAAGAAAGGTGAGTATATACAGTTTATAAGCTCATTAGGTAGAAAAGGATTGCGTGATAAAGCATCAATAATAAACACGCTTGCGATAAGTATGGCGAGGATGTCTAACACAATTCAGCACAATTATCATGCAAAAACTAATGAAGAAACCTTATTCCAGGCATCATATTTTTCTACATTGATAAAACCGGAAAATAGGAGAAAACTAACGGATAAGTTAAGAGAGTTAACAAGGAAGCATTTTCGTGAATATCAAGCACTAATTGATAGTTACGAAGAGACGGATCTCACACCAAAGGAAGTTGAAGACCTAAATAACGAGATTGGGATTTCAACTTTTATTTTTGACAATGAAAAAGAGGTATAAACCATGAAAAAGCAAACACTAATTCTATTTTTTTTTAATTTCTAACACATCTGTCTATGCAGGAGAGGGAGATGGAACCGGCCTTGACCCCAACAATCCTGAAAACTCTACCTTAATCAATGATTGCCAACCTGAACATAAATCTATCTTTGATTTAATATTTCCAACTTCACAAGGCGAAGGAGATGGTACGGGGCTAGATCCGAATGACCCAAATAATCCAGAATCTACAGAAAACTTAACTTGTGAAAAATAAGTATTCATTGCAGAGCCACATCATGTAGTTCTGCTTTATTAGTTTTTTGTAACACTTCATTCAGACATCAGTTACAATCCGCTGATGTCTTTGAATGAACATCAAAAAGGCTTGGCTGCCGGAGTATTTTGCTTCTTATTTTGGGGCATAGCACCTGTTTATTTTAAATTTCTCAAGGAAGTTCCGGCGATTTCAATTATTGCACATCGGATTATTTGGGGAGCGTTTTTTTTATTTGTTTTCCTGCTTATCAGAGATCATAAAAAACTCTTCCAAGCGATGAAGATTTCACCTCGACAGTTTTTGGTGCTGTGTATCAGCGGACTTTTGGTTTCCAGCAATTGGGTAGTTTTTGTTTGGGCGGTCACTCACGATCAAATTCTGGCAACGTCACTTGGATACTTCATCAATCCTTTGATAAACATATTACTTGGAATGCTGTTTCTCCAGGAACGACTGAGCAAGCCTCAAGTTGTTGCGGTTCTTATAGCCAGCGGAGTAACAATTTATCTGGGAATTTACCTCAAGCAACCACCCTGGATAGCATTATTTTTGGCAATTACTTTTGGGTTATATGGTTTAATTAGAAAAAAACTTCAAGTCAGACCATTGATTGGTCTGTTTTGGGAAACATTAATACTAATCATTCCGGCTATTGTTTATCTTTTGTATTTTGCTCCACAGTCAAATTATGTAACACCGACAAATCTTATATATTCACTTCTGTTTTTTGCCGGTCTTGTAACGGTCCTGCCTTTAGTTAGTTTTAATTACGCTGCACATAGATTGTCCTTAACACTCATCGGTTTTTTGCAATACATCGGTCCTTCTTTAAGTTTTCTGGTTGCGGTTATTTTTTATGGCGAAGACTTTACTTTTGGTTATCAAGTTGCTTTTGGAGGAATTTGGCTGGCTTTGATTATTGTTAGTTGGAAACCATTCAAGCGATTGGTTCGCTCAGGTTTTAATTAAGCCATAAAAATATTCAGTAATTTTGTAAAAAACATTGGAAAATCTCACTCCAAACCTTATATTAGAGTTTTCTAATATAATAAAAAGGAAAGAGCCATGAAATCCAAAATTATAGCAATAACCACTATTTTAATCTCAAATATTGCATGGTCTGCAGAACCAGTGAAACCAATTCAACCTGCCAATGACATCAATTTAGCACTTATGGAACTCGGGAAGAAACTATATTTTGATCCAAGGTTGTCTAAATCTGGATTTATATCTTGTAACTCTTGTCACAACCTAAGTATGGGCGGAACAGATAATCTGCCGACTTCAATCGGTCATGCGTGGCATAAAGGTCCAATTAATGCACCAACGGTTTTAAATTCCAGTTTTAACATTGCTCAATTCTGGGATGGCAGAGCTAAAGATTTGAAAGAGCAAGCCGGAGGACCGATTGCAAATCCGGGTGAAATGGCATCAACTCATGAGCTGGCTATCAATGTTATCAGCAGTATTCCGGGCTATGTGAGTGAATTTAAGTTAGTTTTTGATAATGGTAACATCAACACAGAAAATATCACATCCGCTATTGCTGAATTTGAAAAAACACTTGTAACCCCTGGTTCTCGTTTTGATCAATGGTTGCTTGGTGATAAAAATGCAATTTCTGAAAAAGAATTGGCAGGTTATCAGCTTTTCAAAAACAGCGGATGCGTCGGTTGTCATAACGGAGAGGCCTTGGGTGGAACTTCATTCCAAAAAATGGGCTTGATTAAAAAATACCAAACATCGAATCCTGCCATTGGTCGGGCGGCTGTTTCCAATAATGACTCTGAAGAGTATTTTTTCAAAGTTCCGACATTGAGAAATATCGAACTAACCTATCCGTATTTCCATGATGGTGCTGTTGATTCCTTGGAAAAAGCGGTCAATGTCATGGGTGAAATCCAGCTCGGAAGAGAATTTAGTCAGGAACAAACTGAACAAATCGTTGCATTCCTTAAAACTCTGACTGGTGAGCAACCATCGTTTGATTTGCCACAGCTTCCTCCATCTGTGCCCTCAACGCCAAAACCGGAACCTTATAAATAGAATCTATGGATTGAATTGCCCGAATTGAATGATTCGGGCAATTTCCACTTAACTGATTGCCATTTCAACGGCTTTTTGGGCATGAATTGCTGTGGTATCAAGTAGTTTAATTTCTGTATCAGATTGTTTCACTAATATGCCGATTTCAGTACAACCCAAAACCACAGCTTGTGCTCCTTGTTCTGATAAATCCTTGATGATTCTGAGATATTCGTTGCGAGAATTTGTTTGAACATTTCCAAGACACAATTCTTGATAAATCACTTTATGGACAATTTCTCGGTCAGCTTTTTCAGGAATAACCACATTCAGTCCGAATTTATCCTGTAAACGACCTTTATAAAAATCCTGTTCCATAGTGAAAACTGTCCCTAAAAGACCAACAGACTGCATATTGTTTTTTATTAACTCTTCCGCGGTTGCATCTGCAATGTGGATGAGCGGAATCTGAATAGCTGCTTCAATCTGCTGAGCAACTTTATGCATGGTGTTTGTGCAGATTAGCAGAAAATCAGCTCCTGCAGATTCAATTTTCTTTGCAGCATCCGCTAAAATTTCACCAGAGGATTCCCATTCACCGGACTTTTGTAGCTGTTCGATTGGTTCAAAATCAACACTATACATCGCAATTTGTGCTGAATGCAGGCCACCCAATTTACTCTTGATTCCTTCATTAATCAGGCGATAGTATTCTACTGTGCTCTCCCAACTCATTCCACCTAGTAATCCGATTGTTTTCATTACAGAGGTTAAATATCAAATTTCGGAAGTTTTTTATCAAGCATATTTTTCTGTAAACGGATGTATTTTGGCAAACCATTTTCATAAGGAGGGTAGGCTTCTCCTTCTATTAAAGGTTGTATGTAGGTTCTGCATTTTTCCGTAATCCCGAATCCGTCTTCGGTAATAAAATCTCTTGGCAACATTTTCTCAACATTTGCCATATCTGCCAGTCGTGCTGTAGCGATTTCCCACTGATAGGGTTTATCAGCAAGACGTTTTATAACTGGAGCAACGCCGTTTTGCCCTTCAATTGCTAATTTTACCGCAGCGGCACCCACGGCATAGGCTTGTTCAAAATCAGTTTGAGATGCTAAGTGTCTGGCGGACCTTTGCAGATAATCGGAAACCGCCCAGTGATATTTGTAACCGAGATTTTCTCTGACCATGTGAGCAATCACAGGCGCAACTCCACCCAATTGCGAATGTCCGAAAGCATCGACGGTTCCGGCATCAGCCAGAAACTTACCGTCAGCGTCCTGCACACCTTCAGAAACAACAATTGAACAATAACCATAGCTTTCAACCGAATATTTGACTCTCGCCAGAAAGGCTTCTTTATCGAATGGAATCTCAGGGAACAAAATGATTTGCGGTGGTTCATCGTGAGTTTTACCTGCCAGTCCTCCGGCTGCCGCAATCCAGCCGGCATGACGACCCATCACTTCCATGATGAATACCTTGGTGGAGCTTTCAGCCATCGATTCCACATCCAGCGACGCTTCCATGATTGATGTCGCGATGTATTTTGCTGTGGTTCCAAAGCCGGGACAGGTGTCGGTGATCGGTAAATCGTTATCGATGGTTTTGGGAACGCCGATACAGTTGACTGGAAACCCCATTTCATCCGCCATTTTAGAAATTTTAAAAGCTGTGTCAGATGAATCGCCTCCACCATTATAAAAAAGATAACCAATATTATGGGCTCTCAAAACTTCAATCAGACGCTCGTATTCTGCTCTTTGTTCTTGCATATCTTTGAGTTTAAAACGACATGAACCAAAAGCTCCTCCGGGTGTGTGTTTGAGCGCAGCAATATCTTCCGCAGACTCAAAGGAGGTGTCGACTAACTCTTCACGCAATGCTCCGATGATACCGTTTTTGGCTCCGTAAACCGTGCCGATTTTGTCGCTGTATTTTCTTGCTGTCTCAATAACTCCGCAGGCAGTTGCATTGATAACAGCAGTCACTCCGCCGGACTGGCAGTAAAGGGCATTCTTTTTTGTCATTGTGTTTACTCATTTTTAGTTGTTAAAAACCTGGCAATTGTGGCTAAAAGGTTGACTTACTGAACCTCAGGCGTTACTTTATCACACCCGAATCGCTTTTATAAGCACTATCTAATATAACACAGGATTCTATAAATGAGATTGGTTTTATTGGGCGCGCCTGGCTCAGGAAAAGGCACACAAGCTAAAATATTAAAAGAAGAATTCAATATTCCGCATATATCTACCGGTGATTTATTAAGAGCAGCAGTTGCTGCAGGGACCGAATTGGGTAAAGCTGCAAAAGTTGTAATGGACAAAGGTCAGCTGGTTTCAGATGATATTGTACTTGGAATGTTGAAAGAAAGATTAGAAGAAGATGATGCCAAAAGCGGATTTATTCTGGATGGTTTCCCTAGAAATCTGGTACAGGCTGATATGCTGGACAATTTATTGCATGAAATCAACATGCCTGCTGAACACGCGATTTTAATTGAGGTCGACCCTGAGGAAGTAGTCGCCAGAATTGCCAAACGCGCTGAGCTCGAAGGTCGTTCAGATGATACTGAAGAAGTAGTTCGTGACCGTATCAAAATTTATGAGAATCAAACCGCTCCAGTGGTTAATCACTATAAAGAACACGGAATTTTGAGCGAAATCCTCGGACAAGGTGGGATTGAACAAGTTCAGCAAAGAATTTTGGCTGTTTTAAGATTCTGATTTTTTAAATCACCAGAAATCGACACGAGGTGATTATTGGTTTTTCACCTCGTTTAAATACTCCTCCAACAACAACTGATCATCTGTTTTCCACCATTCATTGGATGATTTTTTCATTTCTTGCATGAGTTTGGCTGCATTAAAGTAATCCCCTTGATGCGCTGTGAGAATGGCCTTGTATTTCAGATAGGGATAAGGAAAGGGGTTGAGATGTTGGATTTGATTCAGTATTTTGTCAGAGTTTAAAAATCCATCTTTTTCATCTTTTTCAAGTAAAATTATAGCAACATCTATCGCCTGACGATATCGCCGAGATTGAATGAATTTAGTCATAATTTCAACTAATTTTGTGCCGGCATCACTGTCAGGGTTTCGTTGTAATTGTAAATTTAACCATGAAGTTTGATAGAGAGAATCCCCTTGTGTGAGTGTGTTTTTGACAATGGTCTTTAACTCTTGCAGTTGTGATTCAGCGATATCGAAATTTTCAAGAAGAATATTGGCATTTATGATTCGGGATAATGCTGACTGTCTGACAAATAAAAATTCACCTTCCAAAGATTGCGTCATCGTATCTAGAACCTTTGCATCTTCATTGAGGGTTGTTAGATTTTTGGTGGCAACATCCAGACTCAATTTAAGAATTTTGCTCAGGTGCAGAGGATACTCCAAGTTCATGATTGATGATAAGGATTCTAATTCTCGAATTGTTTTCCGACATTCATCATGTAAACCATTTGCCATTTGAATATAACCACCGGCATCCAGTAAATAAAGCACGAGATGTTTATCTTCGACTCTTGATTTCAAAGCAAGCGCCTTGTTAATAGCAATCAAGGCATTGGCATAATCAGATAATTCATAATAAATACTTGCCAGCAGGGTGTAACTGTTAATCATGCCAACCAGATGATTTGTTTTTTCAAAATACTCAATTGCAGGTGTGATTTGTTCTTTGGCCTGTTGAAATTGATTGATTTCATAATAGGCATGAGCAAGATTGTTAGCAACTCTCATTAAGTCTGAATTATCCTTGCTATTGGACTTTAATACAGCTTGTTGTTTTAATGTAGAGTCAATGGATTTTTCAATTTCGCCCATCTCTTTAAACATTTCACCCTGATAAAATAATGCGAAAATCAGTTTTCTGCTATCACCGGAATTTTCTGCCAGTTGAATTGCTTCTTCTATGAAAGGTTTGACTTCGCTGGATCTTAATGTATTAACATAAAGAGAGGCTTTATTGATTAACAAACTGAGTCGTAAATCATTGTTGAGTTGTTTGCCGGCTTCAATTGTTTTAATTAATGATTCTGCGGCAACATAATCATTTGATTTGATTTGTGCGTATATTTTCTCCAGCATGGCAAGTACAAAACCGGAATCCTGAGCAATTGCTGTATCAAAATACTGAATTGCCTTTTTATAGTTTCTGGCTGATGATTCTTTTTTTCCACGCAAAAAACTTTCAACAGCAAAACTGTCGTGTGATAAATTTTCAATATTTTGTTGGCTGGACTGATCTTCTATTTCTAGTTGTGTCAGAACCCATGAATTGATATCGGCAAAGAGTTGTTTGATAGAACTGGATTTAATCATTGCTTTTTTACTAAATTGATTGCTGTTTCTCAGTTCTAAAGTTGCAATATTTTCGTTGGTATCTTCTTGTAAGTTGACAAACAATACAAAATCAAGGCTTTTTTGATCTTCCAGTTCAATTGCCAATTTATTTTTGTCTTCATCCATAAACCAGCTTGATTTTGGACTCAATCCGTAAATTCTTGGATTTTTCACTAATAGTTCAGATAAAAAATTCAGCCCCCCTTGATTGAGATAATCCGAGCCTTGCGCTGAAGGTATCACCGCAATATTATAAGGGGCAGGTTCGTTGTTTTTCAGGTCATTTGTTTGATCTTGATGTCCAAAAGGATAAAAATACAACAAAATCACCAAAGGAATAACGCTGACGGAAGCAATTGCTTTTTGCCATTTTTTTAAAGCCTTTTTTCTGTCATTGAGGACTTTAACCTGTGGCAGGAATTTATAACCGATGCCTCTGACAGTTTCTATAACAGGTTCTTCAGGATAAAACTCTGAAAGTGCTAATCTGATTCGCTCTATTTGTTTATTCAGAGTACCATCAGTGACTATTTGACTGTTCCATGCAGAGGCAATTAAATCATCTTTGGGTACTAACTTCCCTTGATTTTCGACCAAGGTCACAAGCAATTTATAACCCTTTAAACCGAGTTCCAGACGATTCTTCTTGTGATACAGACTAAGCTCATCCGGTTTTAATACAAAATCCAAAAAAGAGTAAATGTGTATTATTTGTCCCATCTGATTCTAAAAATGCTGCGTTTTGCGATTATATCATAGCTACCTTAGTATTGTCGTGAAGAATTCGTGATGATGTCGGGTTAATGTCGAGAAAGAATTTCTCAAATTTTTCATAATTAAAAACAGTTTTTAACTAATTGGAGAATAACTATGAAACATTTAATTTTTTGCTTATTAATGCTGCCCACCTCAATAATTTTAGCACAAGGTAGCGGTGATTTAGATACTGGTTTTGATGTTGATGGTAAAAAAATCATTGAACATAATTTGGGCAATACTCCACCATTAAATGAAGGAGATGAATATGCTCGCGCCATATATGTTTATCCGGATGGCTCAACACTGATTGGCGGATATGCCTATCACACCAATAGCAACGATATTGATATGGTGGTGACAAAATTATTAAATACCGGAAATATCGATGTCAGTTTCGGAAATCAAGGCCATGCCGTTGTGGGATTTGATCGTGGCGGAGATAACCAAGATAAACTATTTGAGATTAAAGTTGCCCCCGATGGAAACATTTTACTGATTGGTTCAGCAGAGTTCTCAGGAAGCGACACTGATTTTGCAGTGGCAAGATTAACCCCTCAAGGATTTTTAGATCCTGATTTTTCAGGCGATGGAAAAATGACAGTGCATTTTGATAATGGTGGCGATAATAGCGATGTGGCCTACTCAGCATATGTTTTCAATCAAGCAATATTTGTAGTGGGTTATGCGACCCAGAGTACAGGAACAGACTTTGCAATGACTAAGATAATCAGCGATGGTTTGAATGATGGTGATGTTGATATCAATTTTGGAGTTAATGGTCGCAAAACATTCGATTTAGCCCACTCAGCAACTTCAATTGATAAAGCATTGAAAATTGAAACCGGTAGTACAGGAGTTGGTTTCTGGATTTTGGGAAGTGCCAGCGAAAATGATAACTCTGAGTCACCCGCAATACTTAAAGTAGATTTTACCGGAGCGATTGATACAGCGTTCTCAACTGATGGTAAATACGTTTTTAATGACTCCAGATCTTCTTATATCCAAGATGTTACTAAAAAACCTAATTCAAACGAGTTTGTTTTTGTCGGCGGAGACACAAATCCGGCAAATCCTGACGTTATCAACGATTGTGCAGTAACATATATAAACACGGTTTCAACTAATATGGGGGAACCTGTTGGAGATACTTTTAATTTCAATCTGGATCCCAATCCATTTATTTTTGATTTTAACAGCGATTGTAAAACAGCTGCTTTCTCACGAACTGATTCTAAATTGATTCTTAGTGGAAACCTTTATCCTGATAACATGTCATCCTTTTCCATGGGAGTGATGCGGCTGAGTTCGATTAATGTTGTGAACGGTTCGAGTAGTTATTCAATCGACAGTAATTTTGCAACTAGTGGTAGACAGGCTATTGCTTTCGGAGGTAGCGGACAGGTTGTGGATTCTCCCTCGAAAGTTGCAGTAGACTGGAATGAAAAAATTATTATTGCTGGAACAGCCACAAACACTAATGCAGTGCAAAAATTCGGAGTTGCTCGTTTGATTGGAAATGGTGGACAAGATCCCACAGTTTCCATTACTTCACCGTCCAATGGAGCCAGTTTTGTTGAAGGAGCTAGCATGAGTTTTAGTGGAACTGCAACTGACCCGGAAGATGGTACTATTTCAACCAGCATTAGTTGGAGGTCTAATATTGATGGTTTCTTAAATAACGGAGCCAGTATCTCTTGTCCTGTCAATTTTGCTTGTTTATCCGTAGGGATTCATCTCATTACGGCAAGAATTGAAGATAGCGACGGGCAAGTTGACGAAGACTCTATTGCTGTGGAAATCACTGAGTTTCAAAATGACCCTGTGGTGGTTATCAGCAGCCCTGCAAATAATTCGACCTTCATTCAGGGAAACAACATCAACTTTATTGCCAGTGCCAGCGATGATGAAGATGGAGATATCACTTCGAGTATTACCTGGAACTCAAGCATTGACGGAGCGATGGGGAGTGGCGGAATGATTTCCACCTCAGCTTTATCTGTTGCAACACATGTGATTAGAGCACAAGTGATTGATAGCAATGGACAATCTGATGCACACCAAATAACTATCCATGTTCAACAAAACCCGGATATTATTTTCAAAAATGGTTTTGAATAACATCAAAGACAATTCAACTCATATTGCAAAACTGTTTATTCTCCAAAATAACCGACAATATGAGTTGATTTTATGTATATAGCAAGGAGCATAAAAAGTGCCCCTTGTCATTTCCGTTTTGAAACTGACTATTCTTTGATAAAAATAATCTTGCCATCTTCAAGTACAGCTTCGATGGAGTCGCCATTGTTAAATTGCCCGGATAACAGAGCTTTGGAAAGCGGATTTTCCAAAGCGTCCTGAATGGCGCGTTTCAGTGGTCTGGCACCGTAAACCGGGTCGTAACCGAGTTCGCCAATATAGTCTAACGCCTCTTTAGTGACATTCAGTTTGATGTCACGAGTGACCAGACGTTTTGCCAGAGATTTGATTTGTAAAGCGGCAATTTTACGAATGTTATCTTTGCTTAGAGGATGGAACACCACAATATCATCGACACGATTAATAAACTCCGGCCTGAAATGATGTCCGACCACATTCATTACGGCAGATTTAATATCAGCATAAGCCTCATTAATCTTTTCCTGAATAATATCCGAACCGAGATTAGAGGTCATAATGATCACCGTGTTTTTAAAGTCCACAGTACGACCCTGGCCGTCGGTCAAACGTCCGTCATCCAAAACTTGCAGCAGAATATTAAACACATCGTGATGTGCTTTTTCGACTTCATCCAGCAGAATTACTGAATACGGTCTGCGACGCACCGCCTCGGTCAGATAACCGCCTTGCTCATAACCCACATAACCCGGAGGAGCTCCAATCAAACGAGCCACAGAGTGTTTTTCCATAAATTCCGACATGTCGATTCGTACCATCGCATCGGTGGAATCAAACATGAAATCAGCCAGAGACTTACAAAGTTCGGTTTTACCGACACCGGTTGGACCGAGGAACAAGAACGAGCCAATTGGACGTTTGGGATCAGACAATCCGGCACGAGATCGACGAATGGCATCCGAAACAGCCACTACCGCTTCATCCTGACCAATCAGGCGCTTGTGAATGTGTTTTTCCATGTTCAACAATTTGTCCTTATCGCCTTGCATCATTTTATTGACCGGGATTCCTGTCCATTTGGCAACCACTTCGGCAATTTCCGCTTCTGTGACACGGAATCTGAGTAAGGTAAACTCCTTTTCTTCCGCTTTGGATGCTGCTTCAATTTGTTTTTCCAATTCAGGAATGTCACCGTATTGGATTTTTGAAATTTTGGCATAATCATTGCTACGCATGGCTGTTTCCAGTTCTGCTTTAGCGTGTTCCAGAGCTTCTTTTAAGTGTGTTGTGCCGGCAACTGCCGCTTTTTCGGCTTTCCAGACTTCACTTAAATCGGCAAATTCTTTTTCCATAACATCAATACGGTCATTCAATTCTTGCAAACGCTTTTTGGTCGCATCATCCGTTTCTTTTCTGAGAGATTCACGCTCAATTTTAAGCTGAATCATTTTGCGTTCCAGATGATCGAGTTTTTCAGGTTTGGAATCAATTTCCATGCGGATGCGACTGGCGGCTTCGTCCATCAAATCAATCGCTTTATCCGGCAAATTCCGGTCGGTTATATAGCGATGAGATAATGTTGCAGCAGCAACAATTGCCGGATCGGTGATTTCAACTCCATGATGAACTTCATAACGCTCGTTGAGTCCGCGAAGAATCGCAATCGTGTCTTCAACCGATGGCTCATCGACTAGAATTTTTTGAAATCTACGGTCGATAGCCTTGTCTTTTTCGACATGTTCACGATATTCATCCAGAGTGGTTGCTCCAATACAATGCAACTCCCCACGAGCCAAAGCCGGTTTTAACATATTTCCGGCATCCATTGAGCCTTCAGCTTTTCCTGCACCAATTAATGTGTGCATTTCGTCTATAAACAAAATCACATTGCCTTCCTGTTTGGATAAATCTTTCAGCAATGCTTTTAAGCGTTCTTCAAACTCTCCGCGGTATTTTGCTCCGGCAATCAGCGAACCTAAATCCAGAGCCAAAACACGTTTGTTTCGCATTCCTTCGGGGACTTCGTTATTGACGATTCGTTGAGCCAAACCTTCAACAATCGCGGTTTTTCCGACACCGGGCGCTCCAATGAGAACCGGGTTGTTTTTGGTTCTTCGTGATAAGATTTGAATCATTCGGCGGATTTCCTGATCCCGACCAATCACCGGATCTAGATTGGTTTTTTCGGCTTTTGCCGTTAAATCTATTGTGTATTTATCCAACGCACCACGATTTTCTTCAGCATTTTGGTCATTCACGGACTCACCTCCTCTAAGAGTGTCAATGGCTCGGCCAATTTCACCTTGAATAGCACCCGCATCTTTCAATGCTCTGGCAGTTCGGTCTTTAGCTTGCAACACAGCAAGCACAAATAATTCACTTGAAATATATGTATCATTGCGTTGTTGTGCCAGTTTGTCACAGATATTTAACGTACGAACCAAATCGTTAGATAAGTTGACTTGACCTTCGTTGCCACTGACTTTCGGTAACTCATCAATGATTTTTTCAACATCATTCTCTAACGCAGCGACATTGACGTTGGCTTTAGTGAGTAATGAGCGGGTGCTCGAACCTTTTTGATTCAATAGGGCAAAAAGCAGATGTGATGTTTCCACCATATTGTTGCCTTTTCCCACCGCTATGGATTGTGCTTCACTAATAGCTTGCTGAAAGTTGCTGGTAAATTTATCGATTTGCATTTCTTTCACCTAAAATTTTATAACTGAGAGAAATATGTGGATTTTATGTTAAAAATCAACCGGCTGGAATGTTGGTCTGGTGAATTATTTTCCTAAATCAACCAAATCATACTCGCCATACGACCGGTTTCACCATCACGGCGATAGGAGTAAAACAAACCTTTGTTGTCATAGGTACAATATGGCGATTGAACAATCTCTTTTACACCGAATTGCTGTAATTGATAAACGGCAATTTTTTTCAAATCCGCATGCCACTTGTTTTTGGCATCCAGATAGAAACAATGGGCGTATTCTTTATCTTTAGTGATAAAATTTTGGCGAAAATCATCACTGACTTCATAAGGTTTATATGAAATACATGGCCCAAGCCAGCATTGTAATTGAGAGGGATTGACTTGCATTTTTGTAATGGTTTTTGGCAAAATTTCGGAAAATAGCCCTTTCCAGCCACAATGAATTGCAGCAACAACAGTTGCGTCTTTGTCGGCAATCAAGACAGGTAAACAATCAGCTGTAAGAACGGCACATATAATATTTTTCTGGTAAGTGAAGCAGGCATCTGCTTGAAATTGACCATGTTTTTGTGGAGCGTTAGTGTATTCGATAATATTATCTGTATGAATTTGCTGCATAAAAACTGGAGAGTGAGGAAGTGAATTCTTATGTGTTAAAAACTCAATATTTTCAATCACTTTCGGGTCTTTGCCAAAAACACCAAGATTCAAACTGTCATAAGGTTTGTCACTATAACCACCAACTCTTGTGGTTTGTAACATTTGTATGAGGTTTGCCTTGAAAATATCTGTTTTTATTAGCATAATTTGAAATTATAGAAGAAATTGCAATTTAACACTACCTTTATTCATTTTGCTCTATTATAATTTCAACAACTGTCTTTCAGATTTGTAGTACCTAATTTAAAATGATTAAACTCAAACACAATATTGCTCTATTTGCCACAATGATGGCTTTTGGCGTGTGTTCGGTATTTGCGGAAAAATCAGGTGTTCAAATTGAAACAGTGTTATCAAAATCTGTGGGTGAAGAAGGAACAAACTCCACTCAGTCAGTCAATAGCCAGCCTAACTCTTTTGTAACCTTTGATTTCTCGCAATATCATGTAGAATCTTGGGATGGCAAAGATAGTGCAAATAACACTCAAGCACATTGTTTCAACGGTTCAATGATTACCGGAGTGGAATATAATAATGTCACTATCGAAACTATTTCAGGGAGTTATCTCTCTGAAGCTGTAATTTACTTCAGCGACTCTAATGCCGGGGATGATGGTCTGAGATTAGTTTTAGGTGCCGGGAATGAGTTTTCAGGAACACAATCGTTCAGCTCAAATGGGATTCTCGATATTACTGATAATGGCTTATCGGATGTTGTTTCTTTAGCTGACGGTGTGTTTTTGACACAATTCTATGAAAAAATTGATGATTTGAGTAATTCTGTCGATGCCAGATACACTTCAGGAACATTAAAAGTTCATGGAATAGATTTGGTAGCAAATACTAATTGCATGTTTGTGCAAGGTGTTGAGGCCGGTTCAGACTTATCCATTGACTTTTCAGTTGAGGACTATGGTGATGAACTTAAATTGCACGATGAATTGCAATTCAATCTCGTTGTTACAAATATGGGTTCCGGGAATGCAACCAATGTAGTTTTAAATGCTCAAATTGGAAGTAATTTGAAGTTACAAGAACTTTCTTGTGATGATGGAACAAACACTTTGGAAAGGGACGCTATTAGTTCGTTGAGTGTACAGGATATTGCCTCAAGCGACTCTTTAAGTTGTTCTCTATCATCAAAAATTATTTCTGGTGGAATGATTAAACCTGAGGTTACGATTACGGCTGATAATGATATTGACAATTCAAATAACTTCGGTATTCAAACGATTGCCGGCGTGTTGGTAGTTGTTCCTGTTAATAACTTGTTGGCATTAGTGGTACTATTCTTTGGTATCGTTTTAGTTTCTAGAAGAAAAAACCAAGTTTAATTCAGTAGTTTCTTTGTATTACTCGGGATAAAAAACCTCCCAATCTCCATCATCTTCATTTGTATTGAAACTGTCAAAGTCTCTTAATTCATCCAATAAATCCAAAATGTCATCAGGTAGTTTGCATTTAAATGTTACTTGTTTGCCTGTTTTCGGATGAGTGAAAGATAATAATTTGGCGTGTAATGCCTGTCTTGGAAAACTTCTAACAACATCTTTTAGTCCTTCCTCCAAATCAGGAGCCACTCGTAAATGGTTCCCATAAACAGGATCACCCAAAAGCGGATAATCAACATAATGCATGTGAACACGGATTTGATGCGTTCTGCCGGTTTCCAGATTGATTTTGAGCGAAGTGTAATGTTTGAAGTTTTCAACAATATTAAAGTGTGTGACCGCTTTTTTACCGTTGATAGTAACTGCCATTTTGGTTCTTTGAGTTTTGTGTCTGCCAATAGGTAGATCAATAACATTTGGCTTATTTAAGATACCCTTAACTATAGCGAAGTATTCTCTTGCAACGGTATGAGTTTTCAGTTGCTCAACAAGAGAGTTATAGGCTTGAGTGGTTTTTGCAACAACCATCAAACCGCTGGTCATTTTATCCAACCGATGGACAATTCCGGCTCGTGGTAAAAGTGACTGGCTATTATTGTGTGCCAGCAAGCCATTTAACAATGTTCCATCAGGATTTCCGGCTCCGGGGTGAACCAACATTCCTGCAGGTTTGTTAATAACCAGCAATGAGTCATCTTCGAAAATGATGTTTAAGTCAATTTCTTGAGGTAAGTTCTCCACATTGGACTTTAGTTCTACATCAATATCAACTATTTCAAAGCCTTTGAGTTTGGTTTTCGCTTTTGAAATCTCAGAGTTGACTCGAACCTGACCATCAGATATCCACTTTTGAATAGTGGAACGTGAATACTCAGGAAAGATTTCAACTAAAAAATGATCCAGTCTTGTCCCCGATTTCTCGATAGCCACCTGAATGTTTTGTCGGATAAATTGTATATTTTGTTGGTTCATGGCTGTATTTTACAGTATTATGTCGGAGTTTATATTTGTCGATAATGCATTAATGAAAAAAATTTATTCTTTATTAATTATTTTTGTTCTAATCGTATCAGTTACCGGTTGTAAGAAAAATAAAAAAGACTCCACCTCTGTTGAGGTGACAAAATACAGTGCAGAAACCTTGTATAACAAAGCCAAAAAATATATGGACTTGGGTATGTGGGACGCTGCGATTTTTCAATATAAGCACTTAAGAAACCAATATCCTTTTGGTCGCCATGCCGAGCAAGGGACATTGGAGTTGGCTTACTCATATTTCAAAAATTATGATACTGAGCTCGCTATTTCCACATTGGATCGTTTTATTAAAAATTATCCGGCTCATGAACATATTGATTATGCATATTATTTGAAAGGTTTGGTTTATTTCGAAAGTGAAAAATCACTCATGCAAAGAGTGAATCCTGATCCGAGCATGGATCGGAATATTGAAAATGGTCGGCAGGCATTTGTCGCATTGAAGACCTTTATCGAAAGATACCCCAAAAGCCGATATGCAGAAGATGCAGAGCAACGCTTAGTCTATCTAAGAAATTACATGGCAGCCTATGAATTGCAAGTTGCTAAATATTATTTACGTCGTCAGGCTTATGTAGCAGCCATCAACAGGTGTAAGTTTGTGATTGAATCCTTCCAAGAATCTAACTCTGTTGCTGATGCTTTAGCGGTTTCTGCAGAAGCATATAAACAACTGGGTCAATCGGAATTGGCTGATGCAAATGTCGCTGTACTGGAAAAGAATTTTCCTAATCACAGTTATCTTCAAGGCGGAGAACTGGATTTAGAAACGAAGATTTTTTCGTTTAAAGATTTGTGGATTTTTGGCAAATAAAAACAGTCTGAAGCTATCATGGATATCCTTTCAGCAACAATACTGCTGTTTCTGATTTTAGATCCGTTGGGAAATATACCGATATTCCTCAGCTATTTAGAAAAAAGCAATAAACGCTACAGGACACTGGCTCGAGAATTGATAATTGCTCTGGTGATTCTCTATTTGTTTTTGTTTTTTGGACAAAAGATATTAGCAGCATTAAACCTTAAACAGGAGTCGGTCTCGATTTCCGGTGCAATTATCTTGTTTATTATTGCTATACGGATGATTTTTCCTTCAAGCAAACAATACGGCGATGAAGAAATCGAAGGAGATCCGCTCGTTGTACCACTGGCAATTCCTTTGGTCGCCGGACCCTCGATATTAGCAACCTTGATATTACTGGTGAGTCAATATCCTGATAAACTGATGGATTTATCAATTGCTTTGTTCATTGCCTGGTTTTTATCGGCAATCATTCTTTTCTCTGCAACAGCCATGCAGAATTATCTTGGAAAACGCGGGATGATTGCCATCGAAAGATTGATGGGAATGGTTCTGATTGCGATTGCAGTGCAAATGTTTTTAGATGGCATCAAAACATTCTTACACAGTATTATTTGATAAATTTCAATATCTCTAAAATAGCATTAACGGTCTGATAATTTTTTCCTTTAATCGTAGTTGGACAAACTTGCTCATGCTGCCAGGTTGTATGAAAAGGAACATGAATCGCATAAGCTCCAATCTCAACGAGTGGAAGAATATCTGATTTCAGCGAGTTTCCTATCATCAGAAACTGCTGTGGCTCAATGTCCAAGTGATTTAATAGTTTCTGATAATCACAAGACCTTTTATCGCTCATGACTTCGATATGATGAAAGTATTTTATCAGCCCTGATTTTTCCAACTTGCGTTCCTGATCCAGTAAGTCGCCTTTTGTTGCCAGAATGAGACGGTGTGTTTTTGATAGTTGATTGAGGACTTCTTCCACACCATCCAATAATTCAACCGGTTTGTTTAACATTTCTTTGCCAATGTCCACAATGGATTGCATGGTTTGTGGAGTGACTTGATAGTTTGATAACTCCAGAGCTGCCTCCATCATTGACAAAATAAAGCCCTTAATTCCATAACCATAAATCGGCAAATTAGATATCTCAATCTTAAACAACTCCTGGTCAACTTGATTGATAGTTTCAAAACCTTGCATCAACTGCCCGAACTTTAGTTCTGCTTCACGGAAAAAGGTTTCATTCACCCAAAGCGTATCGTCTGCATCAAAACCAATGACTTTTATATTTTTGTACATAGACTCACCATGGCAATTCAGTTCCATCCATATGCCAGAATGAGCCTGAGTTTTTCAGATTTAGCTCTTCAATTCTAGCAATCAAGCCTCTGGCGGATTCATCGGCGTTAATAAACCCGCTTCCACCGGTCATGTCTGTTCTCACATATCCGGGATGGAGTAAAGCCACAGCAATCCCTTTTCCTTTTAAATCGTGAGCTAAACAACTGCCAACCATATTTACAGCAGTTTTACTGATTCGGTAGCCATATTGTTCACCGGAGCCATCAGTAATCGAGCCCATGCGGCTGGTTATAATGACGAGTTTGGAGTCATTTGCCATCAATGGAATAAAGTTTTCAGCAACTCTTAAAGGACCTAATGCGTTTACCTCAAATTGTTGCCGGATAGAATCATAATCCAGATTTTCCAAAGTCATGCCTTGTAAGAGGCCGGCATTGTTGATGAGTAAGTCAATTTTCTGATTGGATAATTCATCTGCTAAATTCTTTATACTTGCTGCATTTGTGACATCAAAGTTTTCTTCTATTTGGCATTTGAGTTTTTGTAACTGCTGTGATGCCTTTCTACAAGCGGCTATGACATGATAGCCTTTTTGTTGCAGTTGTTTTGCTAACTCCAAACCAATTCCGCGATTGGCTCCGGTGATTAAAGCTGTTTTCATTTTTTATTCCTGAGTTTATATTTGAGTCAATTTAACTAGAATGTTATACAATATCGTGTATTCAAAATAAAGAGGACGAGATGTTTTCACTAAAAAATAAAGTGGCACTGGTGACGGGTTCATCGAGGGGAATCGGTGAAGAAGTGGCGAAACTATATGCGAAAGCGGGTGCGAATGTGATAGTTTCCAGCCGCAGGCAAGAGGGAATTGACCGCGTAGCTGAAGAAATCAATCATCAGGGTGGAAATGCGATTGCGGTGGAATGCCATATTGGTGACCGAAGCTCGATTCAAAGCTTGTTTGAAACTATTGAAAGCAAATTTGGTAAGTTAGATATTCTGGTCAATAATGCAGCAGCCAATCCTTATTTCGGACACATTCTGGATACGCCTTATTCAGCAATGGAGAAGACTGTTGAAGTCAATATCGAAGGATATTTCCTAATGAGCCAATTGGCAGGACAATCCATGCGTAAAAATGGCGGAGGTTGTATTATTAATACAGCATCAGTTAATGGAGTATCTCCCGCTCCTATGCAAGGGATTTACTCGATTTCTAAGGCTGCGATTATTTCCATGACGAAAGCCTTTGCGCGTGAATGTGCTCCTCAAAACATTCGTGTTAATGCTGTATTACCAGGGTTAACTGATACGAAATTTGCATCCGCTTTAACTCAGAATGAGACAATGCTTAAACAAATTCTTCCACTAATTCCAATGCACAGGATGGCACAACCTGAAGAAATTGCTCCAATATTTTTGTTCCTCGCATCCGATGCTGCCAGTTATATCACAGGTACGAATATTCCGGTTGATGGAGGATTGTTGATTTGATAAAAATATTAGTGCTGTTATTATGTGTTTTTAGACTTGACAGTTTATTTGCTGAGAGCCTAAAAGGGCCATTGGAAGCAGGTTGGAAAGGTAAGGATGTTTGTGAGATGTTATCAGAAGATAAGCAACAACAAATTCTTCGATGCACATTCCCACCGGGCGTTGGTCATGAAAAGCATAAACACAACTCCAATTTTGGCTATGCCATATCCGGTGGTCGGATGCAGATAGAAGACAATAAAGGGACACGAATAGTAAATCTTGAAACTAATAGTTATTTTAACAGTTCGGGAACGGACTGGCATAAAGTACTGAATGTTGGTGATACCACTGTTGTTTATCTCATTCTTGAATCCAAATGATTTTATGAAATTAATTGTATTTTTCTATTTTCTTTTTTCTATAAGTTTTGTTCAGGCAAACAAAGATTTTTCCGGCTGTGGAACAGATGAAAAGTCGAGAGAGCTTGCAAAACTAATCATTGAATACTTTGAACAGAGAAGAGAGTTTTTGGTATGTAATGAGAAACTCAGTGTTGTTGCTATGAAAAAAGCTGAACTTATGGCGGATGCGAATTTAGTTGCTCATACATTGAATAATATAACCCCCAACGAACTGCTTACAAAAGAAGGAATCAAACTTCCATACAGTTATAGTATTTTGGGAAATCAGGTTGAATCGTTACAAGGCGGAGCTGAGACAGCACAGAAAGCATTTGAGAATTTTTTAGCAAGTCTTCCTCATAAAAATCATCTGTTGGGAGAGAATCAATTTTTCCTGAATCAGGATCAAATTGGCGTGGGATATTTTTTTAATCAATCGACTTATCACGAAGATTATTGGGTGGTTTATATTACCTCTCTGGAAGACAAAAATGATGAAAAAGGCATGGGTTTCAAGATTGTTCCTGGAAATATCACATTACCGGATGCGGAAGATATGAGAAAAATAAGAATACAGAAAAATATGGATGCTCATATCAATAAAGATTCAAAAATCAAACCAAAATATCAAGATAAATGAAAAAACTCCTTAGTGGTTTTTTCACATTTCTGGATAAAAACACTTAAGTCGTCTCCTCGTAGTGTGGCAACTACTTCAGCAATATGAGGTAAGTGCTTCGGCTCGTTTCTACGAGTTTTTAGCTTCAAATCTCTGGGAATCAAATATGGAGAGTCGGTTTCAATCATTAGGCGGCTTGAAGGAATGTTTTTCACGAGTTCTCTTAAGTGCAGTCCACGTCGTTCATCACAAATCCAACCTGTGATGCCAATATGACAGTCTAAATCCAGATAATCAAAAAGAGCTTGTTTATTATCGGTAAAACAATGAACAACGACATTTTCGAGATTGTCTCTATGTTCTTTGAGTATAGGGTAAAAGTCTGGATGAGAATCTCTCTGATGCAAAAACATGGGAGATTGAGTTTCTATTGCCAGTTTGATATGTTGTTCAAAAGAGAAAATTTGTGCCGGACGTGGTGAAATATCTCGAAAATAATCCAAGCCGGTTTCACCGATGGCAACCACTTTTTTGTGTGTAATTAATTCCAGAATTAAATCTTCCGTCTCAGCGGTATATTCATCGGCATGATGAGGATGGATGCCAACAGTAGAATATAAATAATCCGGGAATTTCTGAGTTAAAGCAAACGCAATTTGAGAGCACAGTTCATTTGAGCCGGTCACAATCATTGTTGTGACTCCGGCATCGACTGCGCTGTTTATGACATCTTCAATATCTTTTTTGAAACTTTCGTGTGTTAAATTCGCTCCAATGTCTATCATCTGTTCATTCTTGATTCAGAAAGTTTGGCATAATATACCAATATTGTTACGTTCAGGAGCAAATAATGCGAATTTTTTATAAAACATTATTAATCACAATGATGCTTTTATCACTTAATGCGAAGAGTTTTACTCCGGAATCTGGTTTTTGGATTAGCCCAGGAGTACCGGGAACCGGTTATTCAATAGAAATACAGGATAACTTCATGTTTGTTGCATTGTATGTTTACGATGAGTATGGAGTCCCTACTTGGTACACAGCAGGCAAGACATTGGATGGTAACGCTTTCTTTGATACAGAATTGAATTACACATATAACGGCCCTTGTATTGACTGCGATTATTCCGAACCAATTACGCTGATTGGCGAGGGTGGACCGATAACAATAGAATTTTTAACAGAAACAACCGGAACAATTCAGTTTCGCGGTGAACAAAAATTTATTAAACGATTTAATTTTATTTTAGGAGATGAAGTGACAAAAATGCTTGGAGAATGGCAAGCTGTTATTGACTTCTCAAGTACGGGTGTGGATTTTCCTTTCAATGGTGATGTGCTGATATTTGATAATACCTTCTTAGAAGGCGGAGACAAATATGTAGAGGGGTGTCGTCCGGATAATACTGTTGATGGATTTTGTTCTAGTTTTGCTTATGACTATCATGAAATGGCAGCATTGTTTGACTCTGAAAGCAACCAATTGTTTATTGTGGTTGATGATAGTGATAATTACTGGTTAGCCTATTATCTGGATGTTGGTCTCAATCAATTTGATGGAGTTGCAGAACTCTATCCAAAAAATGGTGGTCACAACAACATATTTTACCCGGTTAGAGGTTTCAGAACAGCCAGCCGCTCTTTTATTGAAACCGGAGTTGGTCCAAGCAGTTCAAATTTAAAAACATCGAAAGAAGCAAATCAAGGTTTGTCAGATAAAATGACTCTACCAACAAACACAAAATCTTTATCAGAATTTAGCAAGTCAGAACAAGAAAAAATAATGCGTCGTCAGACAATTGTTCAGTCACTCGTCAGCCGATTGAATAAATAACAAATATACGCCACAGGTTAAATTTCTTAATCTGTGGCTATTTCTATGCTCCAGTATTTCTCTTTTAAAATATTTTGGTTTAGTGCATTTTGAAGTTTAGACCTATCTCCAAAATAAGGTCATAAAATCTAACTTAATTGATAAAGTGTTAATAATTTAACAAATATTCTTTAATTCTGCCGTTTTTATAGTTTTCTAAAAAAATCTGCTCTATACTTTTTGTATGTTAATAATTTAACATTAAATAATTGTGTAAACTTGAGGTGAAATATGATAAAAAAACTAAAAAGGCTTATTTTGTTTTCGGTATTGATGGGGCTCCAATCCAATGCGGTTATTTATACCATTGGTTATGGAAATGACTGTGATTTTGATTTGAATAACGGCGACACTTTGCAAGGAGCAATCAATGCATCAACTTCAACTGAATTAAGACTCAGTAAAGATGTTGTCGTCAATGTGAATGGCAATTCGATTGTTGTAGATAAACCACTGGTTATTTCTGGAGGGTATGATAACTGTACCGAGGCAGCATTAGGAAATCTAACCCAATCATCGGCACCGAATACTACATTGGACGGGCAAGCATTGAGTCGTGTGATGCAGATAAACAGCAATTTGACAGGAGAGGTTGTATTGCGTTATTTGACCATACAAAATGGTAGTGCAGGTACAACCGACCCGGCGACTCAGTCCGGAGGTGGAATTTACATACCTCCCACAAATCAGGCAGATATAACTCTCGAAAACTCCGAGGTTACATCCAATGGAGCATTCGGCGGTGGTGGAATTTATTTTGATGGTGGAAGTGGTGGAACTCTGCTAACTCTCAAAATAAAAGATACCGATATTAGAAATAACACAGCAAGAAATACTGCAACCAGTGGTTTTAATGGTGGCGGTGGAGTTTTCCTTACCGGAGGTGTCAGGCTGGTTGTTTCTGGAGAAAGTTCTTTTCAGGGAAATACTGTAGATTCAACTATAGGATTCGCAGTTGGTGGCGGTCTATTTGCCAGTGCTGCTGAAATTTATCTTTTTTCAGCACAGGATTATCAAAATAAAGGCTTTATCAACAATACATCGGATTACAGAGGTGCAGGAATTTATTTAGGAGGAGATGCTATTTTAAATGTTTATGGATATCCCGAATTATTTAATGGCGAATTATTAGGCAACAATTCCCCCTATAGTTTCAGGAATAATTATGTGAACTCGGGTGATACCGGTGGTGCAATTTATTCAAATAACAGCGATATGTATATAGAACATGCTCGTTTTTATCAGAATGGTGCAACAAATGGAGGAGGTGCTATCGCTATGAATCGCGGACAATTGTTTATTGATGCAAAAAATCCGGATTATTGCTGGAGAGAACAAGGATGTAATTTGTTTCAGAACAACTTCTCCGGCTCAAGTGCAGCCATGGGAGGAGGAGCAATATTGGCAGATAATAACGCTAGTGTAAATATCAAACACTCGTTGTTTCATGATAATAACGCTACCCTAGGTACTTCATTGGCGATATTAAATAATTCCAGTGCCACATTTGAATCAGCTATTTTTTATCAGGAAGGAAAGTTATTTGGGGTATCGTATCCGAATCAGAATGTGATTTATTCTTCTTTCTCACAGACAATTTTGAGGTATGTAAATGTCATCGAGAATGAAACGCAGACTTCGATTTTAAATGCAGTCGGAAATACGGGAGAAAATCTTGTTTTTAATTCCATATTTTACAATCCATTAGTACCGGATATTGGTTTGGAAAACAATAATGGAACAAACTCTTATGATTGTTTAATGGCTGATTCCAATTTAGCATTTGTTGTTCTCAATGCAGCAGCTTATGCCACTGTGTTTGAAGACCCTACAAATTTGAACTTTCGATTAAGGCCTAGTTCAAGAGCGATTGATATGTGCGATGGACAGGCTTTGGCTCAACCAACAACAAACGACCTTCAGGGTAATTATCGGGGTTATGATGATGCGTCAATGAATGATTTGAATGGCGTGTTTGATGCAGGGGCAATTGAGTATAACTTAGACATTATTTTTAGAAACGGCTTTGAGTGAGATTTCTTTTGATAAAAATGTTAATTTTTAAACATTTTAAAGTTGATTTATGGGAGTCATACTGAGAGAATCGGGAATATCTATGAAAAAATAGTTTGAAAATTATGAAAAATATAAAACTAGGTCCGGCACAGAGAGAACAACAGCTTTTGGATTTACTCTATAAAAACGGACCTAGTACCGCAAAACAACTGGAAGAGTATCTCAATAAAAGCCTTTCCAACTCGACCATTCGAACCATTCTCAGAATTTTAGAAGATAAACAATTGGTTGTGCATTCCAAACTTAACCGCGAATATGTTTATGCTCCCAAACAACCAAAAAAAAATGCAATAGATGGAATGTTTGGAAAAATTATTGATACTTTTTTTTCAGGTTCCAGTTCAGATGCGATGGCGACATTCATTGACAGAGAGTCTGAAAATCTGAGTGCTGAGGAATTAAAAAGTTTATTGAATAAAATCCAGTTTTTGCAAGAACAGAAGGAGCAGGAAAAATGATTATCTTCTTAGCTCAAATAACAGTTATTAGCCTAATATGCATGAGTATCCTGTATGTTTTTTCTGATAAATTATCAGCAAACAACTCAAAGCGAATCGTTGCTATTGCCCTGCTATTTTGTTTGATGAGCTTGATGTTAAAGGTAACACCGGTTTTTATTGAAAAGTCTCAGCCGAATCAAGGAGTTTTACTGCAAGAACAATTATTACAAACTTTAGAAGATAAAAGTGGATTGCAAAGTATTATCCAATCACAGAAAGTTTTCAAACATGAACAAAAAGTTGAAAAGTTTGGTATTCATATTTCCGCCACTTTCATTTTTGTAGCTGTTTGGTTTGCAGGAATCATAGTTTCTCTGATTCAATTGTTAAGACCATTAATAGTTATTCGCAATGAAAAGTTCGAATTGAAACATTTAAAAACTTATAAAGGAATTCAGGTTTTATACGGTCAAAAAATTGATTATCCAATGCTATTTTCGTTTGGGAATACTGTTATTCTGTTACCGAAGCAGATGAAATCCTGGTTAGATAATCAGCTCAATCATGTTTTAGAACATGAGTATTGCCATTATTTGAGGAAAGATCACTGGCACTTATGGTTTGCATCGATTGTTCGGTCTGTCTATTGGTTTCATCCTTTAATTAATTTTTTGGTGAAAAAGCACAAACAATATATAGAACTGGCTTGTGATAACGATTTAATTTTAAATGGGACAGACCGACTGGAATACGCCAAAACACTCTATGCTTGTGTAACACAGAACCAAAACTATGCAATGGCATCAATAGCAACACATCCCAAATTCATTGAGCTCCGATTTAATGAATTGATCTCTGATAAAAAACAGAGAGTTAGTAAATCCAATATTACAATCATTTTAGTTTTGATTTCTACAATGATAATAAGCTCTATCAGTTGGCGAGTTGAACATTGGGTCAATGCAGAAGAAATGATTGATGAAATGCAAGTCGATCTCCCGTCCTTGAGAGCAAGAAATCCCATCCCGGGTGAAGTTTTTTTATCAGTATTTTATGATGGGATTAATAATCAAAATACTTTTGTGAAGTTGAAATTAAAAAAAGAAAACTCAAGTAGTTGGTTAACTATCGGACCATTAAAAAAATTTAATGAATATATTCACACCAGACATATCAAATTGAACGATGGTGTTAATTTTACAGGTGAATATGAAGTGACAGGAGTTGTTCCGGATGGAGTAGTTGATGGAGTGGCAATAGGAATGATTGGAATGGACTTTGATGGTAATCTTAATATTTTGAAAAGCGAGGGAGAGATACAAAATGAAACGCCGAATTTCGTTTGTAGCTGGCCATTGGGTTTGTATGATGATGAGTTGGTTCCTTCATTGCCACAATTGAGTAGTGATAATCCTGATTCTGTCAGACGCCTATTGTGCGGATCACAATTAGTGGGAAACGGAAGTCATTTACTCAATTGAAAATTAGTTTTTATTCGATTTCATAATTGGGTCTTCATGGATGATAACTTCGGCATCGGGAATCAATGCAGAAAGTTTCTTTTCCAAACTATCAGCAATTGCGTGGGCTTGTAGAAGACTTAACGAGTTATCAAGTTCCAGATGAAATTGAATAAACTTGTCTTTTCCCGATTGTCTGGTGCGAAAATCATGATATCCTAGTGCATCTTTGGTTTCTTCGATGGCTTTTATTATCAATGCCTCGGTTTCATCATCCAATTTTTTATCCATAAGTTGATGAAAAGCATCATTCCCAATTTCATAAGCACTTTTAAAAATATAGACAGCAATTGCTAATGCAAACACAGCATCAGCCCATAAATAACCTTTCAGTGTGAGGAAAATGGCCAATAATATGCTGAGATTAGTTAATAAATCACTCACATAATGTAATGAATCCGCTTTAATTGCCAAATTATTTGTGATTTTCACAACGTGCTTCTGGTACAACACAAGGGTTAAAGTCATAGCAATTGAAAAAAGCATAACAATAATACTCACATTACCATGAGGCATCATCTGAGGATTTTGTAATCTTCCAATGGCATTAAATATCAGAAAAAAAGCTGAACCGGCAATAAAACTGGCTTGTGCTAAACCTGCAAGTGGTTCAGCCTTGCCATGACCAAAGTGATGATCATCATCAGCCGGTTGTAATGCATAGCGAACTGCAAATAAATTAATTAAAGAAGCAAAAGAATCCATTAGAGAATCAAGCAAAGAGGCCATAATTCCGACAGACCCTGACAAATACCATGCAATCGCTTTTGCGACAATAAGAATTAAAGCAACCGCAACGGATGCAGATGTGACTCTTCTAAGTAACTTGGCGTGATTAATCGGCATGAACGATATGGTACAAAATTCTTTAAAATAAACAAAGCCTCTGTTAAGAGAGGCTTTGTTTATAACATTAAAGTAGGAAAACTATCTTATTAGACTTTATTTCTTCTTATATAGACTAAAGATAGTAACGATAATACTAATGCAATGATTCCGTATGTTTGTAAACTAGGAATTACTGGAGGAGGACCAGCATCAACAACATCTACTGATATGTCATCCAAAAAGAAATTAACTGTATTTGCTCCAACCTGATTGATGATTGAGTGAAATTCTAGATTCACAGTTTGACCGGAATATGCGGACAAATCCACGCTTTGTGCTGAATACCCGACAACATTACATAGTGAGCTACTTTCATCTATAAAGTATTCCTGATTTCCATTAACAAGAACTTCCATAAAACCATCACTGTTACATACCGGTGCTTCCAAAAAGAAGTTCAGGGTAATGAAACTATTTCCAGGAAAAGTAACAGATTGAGAAACAGCACCCTCCTCAAAAGCTGAAGTTCCACCAAACCAGGCCCAGAAATTACCGGAATTTGGTCCTGTTCCAGTACCTGTTCCACAAAGCCCTATATCGCAAATAGGAGAACCAAAATTAGTTGAACTTTCTGTCCAAACACCACCGAAAGGACCAGCTTCGAAACCAGGATCTTGAATAATTGCTCCAGTTGGAACATGAGGTACAGTTGGGCTTTGAATAGCATTCGTTTGTCTTTCAACTCCTGCAAAAACAGAACCCGAAAGCAATAGAGTTAATATTATTTTTTTCATTTATTCTCTCGCAATTACATATTAAAGGTTCGTAGATTATAGCAATTCTTTACTATAAATCTCAATGATTTATTTATATCCAGTGCTTTGGAGAAAGATATTTAGACAATTTCGACTCTTCACTACCCTCATCAGGTTGGTAATTATATCTGAATGAGACCTCGGGAGGCATAGACATCAAGATGGATTCTGTTCGACCGCCGGATTGTAAACCAAATAAAGTACCTCGATCATATACGAGATTAAATTCCACATACCGACCACGGCGGTATTTTTGAAAGTTTTTATGCTTCTCTAAAAAGCTTGTATTTTTTCTTTTTTCAACAATCGGGATATAAGCCTGCAAATAGGCGTTACTAACAGCTTGCATAAATTCAAAGCATTTTTCAAAACCCCATTCATTCAAATCATCAAAAAATAGACCGCCAACACCCCGAGTTTCCTTGCGGTGTTTCAAATAGAAATACTCATCACACCAGTTTTTATATTTGCTATAAACATCTTTGCCGAATGGTTCACACGCCTGTTTAGCAACTTTATGCCAATGAATAATGTCTTCATCGAAAGGATAAAAAGGTGTTAAATCAAAACCACCACCAAACCACCATTTGCTTTCTTCGTTGCCCGTAGTACGAAAAACGCGAACATTGGCGTGAGAAGTCGGAATGAAAGGATTATCAGGGTGAATTACCAGAGAGACTCCGGATGCTTCAAAACCACATCCTGTAAGTTCCGGTCTTTTTGCAGTTGCCGAAGCCGGCAATTTATCTCCTTTAACATGTGAAAAATTTACACCGGCTGATTCAAAAATATCACCACGGAGAACACGAGTGCGACCACCTCCACCATTAGCATGTTGCCATTGGTCTTGTTTAAAAGCGCTCGTATCAATTTCTTCAAAAGCACTACAAATTTGATCTTGTAATTTCTTTAAATATTCAAGAACTTGTTGAAACTGTTGGTCGTTCATAAAATATTGCGTGTTCAAAAGGGCAATTATAACTTAAGCACAACATAGATTTTGTAAATGAGGGTGAATATCAAAGAAAACCAACCTAAATTCAGAATGAAAATAATATTTCAGCGATTTTTCGAGTAATCGCTATATAATTGAGGCTTGAACTCATAACAAACTCATAATGATCACCCCAGGGAAATTAAACGCTTTAGAAATACTCGATGTTTCTGATAATGAAATAATATTTGATGGAAAAGAACACGGCCCACTTTCGTGTTTTGGAAAAAATTTGACTGAAAAATATAATGTGGGTGAGAAACTTAAAGTCTTTGTTTATCTGGATAATAACCAAGCGGTTGCCACTTTGGCTAGTCCCAAGATTGAATTGCATCAATGTGCTTATTTAAAATGTGCCGATGTGAATAAATTTGGGGCTTTTTTTGACTGGGGAATGCCCAAAGAGTTGCTAGTTCCTTATGCCGAACAACCCTATAAAGTTTTTCCGGGATTGTATTATTCAATTTATTTATACAGTGATAAAGCATCCAATCGATTGGTCGGTTCTTTGCGATTGAGTAAATTCCTATCTGAAAAAAATACCGACTTCAAAGTCAATCAGGAAGTTGATTTGCTAATTTGTGGAAAGTCCAAACTTGGTTTTAAAGCAGTAATCAACCAAACACATTTGGGACTTATTCATCACTCTGAAGTTTTCAAACCCATCAAATTGGGGCAACAACTGAAAGGATTTATCAAACAAATTCGAGATGACGGTAAAATTAATATTGGATTTGTATTGCCGGACTCACAAAAACTGGATGATTTGGCACAAAGAATCCTTGATGATTTAAAAGAAAATCAAGGTGTTTCCCACATGACCGACAAAACTCCACCTCAAGAAATTTATAACAAGTGGAATGTCTCTAAAGCCAGTTATAAGCGTGCCCTTGGCACTTTATACAAGAAGAAGCTGATTGAAATAAGCAAAGAAACAATTCGTTTAGCTAAAACTTGAACCAAAGTTTGGTTCAATTCATAATAAACAATCTACGAATGGTTGAACAATTATGAAAAGAACAATTTTGGCATCCTTTTTTGCACTAATGGTTTTTCTAACTGCGTGCGATAATTCAACGAGTTCTCAATCTGTTGAGAGTGCCGTTCCACCTAAAGAAATACAAAATGTTTCATGGCTGAGAAATAAACTGCCGGCAGAAACTTTTGCTTATTTGCGAATACCTACAATCTGGCAGATGTTTTTTGAAGAAAAAGCGGATGTTTTATACCCTGTACAATCAAATCAAAATCATGTGCAACAAATTGATAGTTTTAAAAAAGGATTGCTGGATTCTTATTTAAAACTCTTACCAAGTGATATGCGTCCACTCGTTGAAACGATTATTCAAAATATGGTTTCTCCATTTGAAGTCGCGTTTGTTAAATCAGCTGATGGAAGACCGGTTCCGAACACTTTGATTGCTACAACCCTTAGAAACACTTCTTTGTCACAACTCGATATTTTACTCAAGTTATGGAAAAACAAATCCGGTGGACAAATTCAAATTATTGATAATTTCGATAATGAAGGATTTGGCAAGTTAGCCATTTCTATGACGCCAACGTATATCTATTTTAATGAAAAAGATGGAAGACTTTTATTGTTCGCCGGTTTGTCTAGCAGCAAGGATGAACTGAAATCCATACTGTCACAGCAGAAATATGCGGATGATTTGAAACCCATTCTTGAATTTGAAAATAGTGTTGATGCAGCCGGTAAAAATCTGGAACTCTGGGTTAATTTCAAATCATTGATACATAACAATAAAAATTTTATTCCTCCTCATGTGAAACCAATCGTTTCCAAGTTTGCTTTGGAGCAGATGGAATATCTTTGGGTAGGAACTTCAGCGATTGGAGGCAAAAGTCGCTTTATTGTGAGATTGCAAATGCCGGATGAAGGCTTCAGACAGTTTCTTCCCAGGGTGGATTCCGAACTTGACATACACACAGCCGGAACACCAAGAAGTGTATGGCAAATTGCTGTCCCGAATAAAGAACAACTCAAGCAATTTTATGAATTGATATTATCAATGAATGATGCAGAAAGTGTTGAAATCCGAAAAGTTGTCGATGAAAAAATCCAGCAAGTGAATGAGTATCTGGGTGTCAGTTTGTCAGAAATCATGAATACTTATGGGCAGAAGTTACTTGTTATTACAGATGAATCAGGAACTTGGTTTGCCAGCAAAATAAACGATATGAATGCTCATAAGTTAATTGTTGAGAAGGTTTCAAAGGCATTTAAAACCGAGTCTGCTACCAAAGAACTGGCAGGAGTTCCAATCAATCAAACCCGATTCTCGATTGATAAATTCATCAATCATATCTTTCCTTCTGAAAAAGAAAAAAGCGAAATTGAAAAATTGTTGAACGTGAAACAATACGGTTATTATTTAATCGAAGGAGACTATTTCATTCAAGCATATAATCCTCAGGTTTTGGCAGATAGAGCCAACTATAGCAATCAATTAAAACTACAAGATTGGTTAAAAAATAAACAGCATACAGATTTTGCTCATTCAATTATTGCTTATACCAAAGAAGTTCGTGATGCTCCCCGGGATATTTATTATGGATATTTAAATGTTCTTCAATACCTTGCCAGTTACAGCCATACTGAGCTGGATTTGTTTGCTTTGCCAACGGCTCATCAACTGAATTTACCCAAAAGCGGACGTTTTGGTTTTGCTTTGGATTCATCCAAAGAGGCATTGATGTTCAGTTTGAACTATGAATATAGCCCAATCGAGCAGTTATCTTCCAATGGAGGGATGCTTATGATTGCCGGCGTAGGAATTTTGGCAGCCTATGCCATACCATCCTATCGGGACTACACAGTCCGTGCTAAAGTTACTGATAAAATTTATTCCGTTAATGAAGAAAAATACCTGATTGAAGACAACTACATCCAAAATGGAACATTCCCAAATACGGAATCCATATCCGACCGCTTCGATCAATCCGATGAACTGGTTTACAACCCCAAAAATGGTGAAATCATCATCTACATCGGCGACGATATTTCTGCACTGTCCGGAAAATACATCAAAATGACTCCTCATGCGAGTGATGACGGATATATATACTGGGATTGCGACGGTTCAACTGTGGACAAAAAGTTTTACGAATACAGTTGTTTTTAGTTAAAACTCACATATTTCCTCTCTTTGAGAGGGGATTGAGGGGGCTTTCAATTAATAATTAACGATGTGTAATTAATAATAAAGATGGTGAGTTTCAGGGTGATTCTTGTTAGTAAAGTGATGTTTTTGTGCATATATAAGCACTATCGCTCAGTATGACATTGTTTCACTAGATTCCAGCCTACGAGAAAATGACGAATATTATATATCGAAGCAATAGGTCCCAAAGAACATCAGATTTATTTAAAAATATATTTTTCTAAAACACTCTTAAATTTATTTCCTTTATAATTCTCCTCTTATGAAAAATTACCAAACAAACGCTATGACACACGCAGAAATTATCGCAAAACTCATCAATGCTAAGCCAAATCAAGTCGAAAATGCTGTCCAATTACTGGATTCTGGAGACACTGTTCCTTTCATTGCTCGTTATCGTAAAGAAGTGACCGGTGGGCTTGATGATACTCAGTTGCGACAGTTAGAGGAGAAACTAATTTATTTGCGTGAGCTGGATGAAAGACGCTCTTCAATCTTGGACTTGATAAAAGAGCAAGGCAAACTGACGAGTGAACTGGAAAAAGAAATCCTTGCTGCTGATACCAAAACACGACTGGAAGATTTGTATTTGCCGTATAAAAAGAAACGCGAAACCAAGGCGCAGATTGCCCGAAAAGCCGGACTGGAACAATTACTCAAAGATCTCATCAATAATCCGAAATCTAATATTGAGAATCTGGCAGAAAAATATATCGATGCAGAAAAAGGCATTGAAACAGTTGAACAAGCACTAGAAGGTGCGAGACAAATTGCTTTGGAGGATATTGGTGAGAATGCCAATTTGATTCAGGATTTGCGCGACTGGATGTGGGAAAATGCTATCATTTCATCTTCGGTTGTTACTTCAAAAGAACAAGAAGCGATTAAATTTAAAGATTATTTCGACTTCAATGAAAAGCTGAATAAAATTCCATCCCATCGCACCTTGGCATTATTGCGTGGCAGAAATGAAGGCTTTTTGAGTTTAAAGATTGATGTATTGGTAGCAGATAACCAACAACATCCGGCAATCACAAAAATCATACAGCATTTGGGTTGGGATGTTCAGAGTTCTGAATGGCTGATGCGAACAGTCGAGCTGTCATGGGTTGCAAAACTTCATGTGAGACTTTCATTGCAATTGACCAATCAAATACGGGAGCTGGCAGACACTGAAGCGATTAAAGTTTTTAGTCGCAACATGAAAGATATTTTATTAGCCGCTCCGGCAGGAAGCAAAGCGACAATGGGTCTTGATCCGGGTTATCGAACCGGAGTGAAAGTGGTGATTGTTGATAAAACAGGAAAGTTACTCGACAAAGATGTTATATTTCCGCATCCACCACAGAAACAATGGGAACAGGCTAAAGTTAAAGTCGTTTCACTGATAAAGAAATACGATATTGAACTGGTTAGTATCGGCAATGGCACAGCTTCCAGAGAAACTGATCAGATGATGGCTGAAATATTGAAGCAGAATAAAGATCTTAAAGCCCAAAAAATTATGATTTCAGAAGCAGGGGCTTCTGTTTATTCCGCATCGGAAACAGCGGCTAAAGAATTTCCTGATTTGGACGTGAGTTATCGTGGCTCAGTTTCAATTGCGCGTCGCTTGCAAGATCCGTTGGCTGAGCTGGTGAAAATTGAGCCAAAAGCCATAGGAGTTGGTCAATATCAACATGATGTGAACCAATCCCAACTGAACAAGGCTCTGGGAGATACCGTTGAAGATTGTGTGAACTCTGTAGGTGTTGATGTCAATACTGCTTCAACTGAATTATTAAAGTATGTGGCAGGAATCAGTGATTCTGTTGCTCAGGAAATCGTCAATTATAGGGATGAGAATGGACGCTTTGTCAATAGACAGCAACTTCTTAATGTTAAACGCTTGGGTGATAAAATGTTCACTCAATGTGCCGGATTTTTACGTATCAGAAACGGCGAGCAACCTTTGGATCAGTCAGCAGTTCATCCTGAATCCTACCCTCTAGTAGAGAAAATTGTAAATTCGCTCAACTGTAAAATAGAAGACGTTATCGGTAAATCAGATAAACTCAATAAACTGAATCCTCGTGATTTCATTAATGATGATTATGGTTTGGAAACAATTAAGGACGTCATTGCTGAGTTGAAGAAGCCCGGGCGAGACCCTCGTGGAGAGTTTAAAACAGCTGTTTTTGATGATGAGGTGCAAACGATTTCAGATTTAAAAGAGGGGATGAAACTCGAAGGTGTTGTTACCAATGTCACCGCATTTGGAGCTTTTGTGGATATTGGTGTGCATCAGGATGGTTTAGTTCATATTTCACAGCTATCTGATAACTTTGTAAAAGATCCTTCGGAAGTTGTTAAAGCCGGTGATATTCTGAAATTGACGGTTCTGGAAGTCGATGTTCCTCGTAAACGAATCTCTTTATCTGCTAAAAGTGGAGTGACTCCACAAGCATCGGTGAAACCTAAGAACCAATCGGAGAAGAAACGAGACAATCAATCACCGAACAAACGGAGTCATTTTTCTCAGAAGATTAATTCCATGGGTAGTTTGGCTCAAGCGTTTTCCAAAGCTAAGAAAAAGTGATTTTTTTGAAATAATGAACTGTAGGTTTTGGGTATTTATTTTTCAGGTTTTTGGGGCTTACGATAAAAAGCGAAAACCCAGAATGAGAGTTCAACTCCTGCTGCTAGCATAAATATAAACAAGGATCCGATTTTAAAACCGATGGAATATAGAATTATTGCCAATGTTGCCAAAATAATTAGAAGAAGCGCTCTCATATCAGTCTCTTAGTGTCATTGTTCTGTCATTGTAAAATACATCACATGGATTTGCATGTGAACAAAGTAACAAAAAAATTTAACATTTTCAGAAACTTGGTTTACCAAATTAGCAGGTGAACATTTATAATGTCGATATTACAAAATCTATCACATTATGAAAAATCACGATTTATTCAATAAAGCACAACATGTTATTCCTGGTGGAGTGAATTCACCTGTCAGAGCCTTCAAAGGGGTCGGTGGCGAACCGTTATTTATCAAAAAAGCTGATGGTCCTTATATTTACGATGTTGAGGATAATGAATACATCGACTATATCGGTTCATGGGGACCCATGATTGCCGGGCATTGTAATAAAAAAGTTTTAAAAGCAGTGCATAAAGCTGTGGATAGAGGCATGAGCTTTGGAACTCCGGTAGAACAAGAGGTTACAGTCGCTGAAAAAATGTGTTCATTGATTCCATCTCTGGATATGGTTCGGATGGTGAATTCGGGAACAGAAGCAACCATGAGCGCGATTCGTTTGGCCAGAGGTTATACCGGAAGAAATAAGATCATTAAATTTGAAGGTTGCTATCATGGTCACGCAGATTCATTTTTAGTAAAAGCTGGAAGCGGAGTGTTGACTTTGGGAATTCCAGGTTCACCGGGTGTTCCTGCTGCAGTTGCCGACTTGACTTTAACCGCTGCTTATAATGATTTGGATGCTTTGGAACAAATTATGAAAGCTCACGGAGATGATGTGGCAGCGATTATTATTGAACCGATTGCCGGAAATATGAACATGATTTTGCCGAAAGACGGATATTTGCAAGGTGTTCGTGATTTGTGTGATAAATATGGAACAGTGTTAATTTTTGACGAAGTAATGACCGGATTCAGAGTGGCTCTGGGTGGCGCTCAGGAAGTTTATGGAATCACTCCTGATTTATCGACTTTCGGGAAAGTCATTGGTGGCGGGCTTCCTGTTGGCGCTTTTGGTGGTAAAAAAGAAATTATGTCGCATATTGCTCCTTTAGGTCCGGTTTATCAAGCAGGAACCCTATCAGGAAACCCGGTGGCAATGACGGCAGGTTCGGTGATGTTGGATATTATTTCAAAACCCGGATTTTACGAAGATTTGAGCCATAAAACGCAAAAACTGGTTGATGGTTTGGAAAAAATTGCCAAGCAAAATAATATTCCTTTCCATACAGTGAATTTGGGAGGAATGTTTGGATTGTTCTTCACTGAAAAATCTGAAATTAATAATTTTGCCGACTTATCCAATTGCAATGAACAAAGTTTTAAAGACTTTTTCCATAAGATGCTAGAGAACGGCGTTTATTTAGCTCCATCAGCTTATGAAGCTGGTTTTGTCTCGTCTACTCATGATGAAGTGACATTAAGCAAAACCTTAAAAGCAGCAACAATTGCATTTTCGGAGCTTTAAGAAAAGATGGAAACATCCTCTTGGCTGCAAGCAACTTTAGAATGGGTTCAAGCCCATCCTCACGCAACCGGCTGGATGATTTTTATTGTCGCGTTGGGAGAATCACTTTTGCTGGTGGGAATTCTGCTCCCTGGCGCAGCGTTGTTGGTTGGCTTGGGAACACTGATTGGACTCGGAGTCGTTGATTTTAAACTGGCTTGGATTACTGCTTCGTTAGGGGCATTTGCGGGTGATGGAATTAGTTTCTGGATAGGCAGGCATTATAAAAAAGGCTTACTGAAAATGTGGCCGATTTATAAATTCCCCAAACTGATTGAGCAAGGACAGAGTTTTTTTGCTAAATGGGGAGCTTTGAGTGTTTTCATTGGACGATTTGTGGGGCTGGTTCGCCCAATCATACCTGCAATTGCCGGTGTAATGGAAATGCCGCTAAGAAAATACCTGATAATCAGTACTGTTGCGGCTATATTATGGTCGCCTTTTTATTTATTGCCCGGAATGTTGTTTGGAAATGCTATGGGAGCGATGTCAAAAGTTGCCGGTGCACTATCGTTACTGGTACTGGCTTTCGCAGTTGTTGTTTTTGTTGTTTACTGGGTGATTCATGCGGTTTATGGGTTCTTACTTCCCAGAGCTCATACAATCCTAAGTAAAACTCTTGTCTGGTCGCAAAAACATCCCCATTTCGGAAAGGTGACTTCCGGTTTGATTGACCCGAGAAAACCGGAAACAGGTTCTTTGGCATTGATGGCTTCATTTATACTGGCATTGACGGTTGCTTCGTTATTTGTGATTCTCAATAGCGATGCTATTCAAAATTGGTCACAACAAGTCAGTGCTTTCATGCAAGCCTTTCATACGGACTGGACGCAACCGGTATTGGCATTTTTTCTTGCAATAACGCATGATCTGACAGTTTTTGTTTCTTCACTGTTTGTATTACTGTGGTTGCTGCGTCGTCGTCGAATAACAGCATCCAAACATTGGGGCTTTATCGTTGTCAGCGGATATTTATTGTCGGTACTGATTAACTACTTTTCAGCTGATAACTCCAGTTGGTTTGGAATTTATCATCTGACATGGTTCGTCTGTGTCATATCGTTCTGGGCAGCATTAATATCCGGTGCATTGCCTCATAAAATGCGTGCTTGGCCCTATACTTTGGCAACATTATTGATTGCTTTAACTGCATTTACACAGCTATTTTTTATGCAAATGGGTTTAGGTGTGGTATTGATTTCAGTATTCAGTGCCGTATTTTGGGCAGCTATTGTTGCAATTGCTTACCGTATGCGTAATCGAAAACAATTTTTGGGTTGGCCTGTATCAGCCATTTATTTTAGCTTTCAAGGTATCGTCACGGTTTTGGTTCTCATTTTCTTTAGTTTTCCAACAGCAACTTACCAAAAAGCAATTCCAAAAATAACAACTCAACAATGGTTAGAATCACAGCAAGAAGAGCGACTCGATTGGTTAAGTCGTTCCAAGCAACCTTTTCAAATCCGCTATCTTGGTGATATTGATATATTCACTGAAAAATTTGTGTCTGAAGGCTGGCAATCCAAGCAGCCTCAAGCATGGAAAGATGTTTGGACGGCGTTGAGTTCTGATATTGAAGAAAGTGAAGAATTTGTAGTCATTCCATCAACAAATAATGGCAAAATCGAGACAGTAATTTTATCTAAGAAAGATAATGACAAACTGACCACCATGCATTTGTGGAAACAGCCTGCCGAGATTATTGATTCCTCTTTTGATGTCTATAATGGCTATGTAAGAGTCAATAAAGTGTCAGAAGAGTGGGGTTTAACCTTCTGGAAAAGCATTGACCAACCTGTGGATTTGAAATTTCTGGTTGAAACCATTGAAAATTCTGATAATCTGTCCTATAAGTTTAGTAACAATCAATATTTCATTCGTGGCAATTAATTTTTAATGAAAGAATTTTTCGATTTTATCGTTTCTTATATCAATCATCTTTCCAGTTTTGGACAGATTGTGATTGCCCTGAATCTGTTATTTTTCGTTCTCTCGGGAGTTATTTTCAGGTATATCATAAAACCCACTCATGATGAGGAAAGGAACAATAAACGAATCCGCTGGATGCGATTTTTAAACTTCTTACTCTTGATGATTTATGTAATCGACGCCTTGGTTAATGGTAACAGTAAAGAAAATGAATGGTTGCTAAAGGTTTCTCAAACAGGGCTTGTTTTGCTGGTTTCCTATCTTTTTATTCAATTCTCACACGCATGGGCATTGCAACACTACGGCAAGATAAAAAATATCGAAGGTGAAGATGTCACCACAGGTACTTACAAATCAGAAATGATGTACATCTTGATTATCTTCATCACCTTAATTGCCGCGGTTTTATTATTGGTGAATATTTGGAATGTCACCAATTGGCTGCAGGCAACAGGTGCGTTGGGTGGCTTGCTGGTTATATTGTTCGCAACCAAAGATGCCTGGGCAGTTGATAGTGCTCAGGGTTTGATACTGCTTTATAATCATGACTTGGAACCGGGTGTAGTTTGTCGGATTCCTGAATTTAATATTCTTGGAATTACACATAAAATTTCTTTGACACAAACGACATTCAGAGATTTGGTTCAAAAGCATAAAGTCGTTATTCCCAATTCAAAATTGCGACAAACAAAAATAGAAATCCTCAATCGAGCCGGGCACTCTTCCTGGAATGATTTTATTGAATACAAAATTGGCTATTCAACTCCGGCAGATGTCGTTGAAGATTATTTTGCAAAGGTTTGGGAAGAAGCATGCGAAAAGAACAACGCACTTAATATTGATAAAAAGCCTAAAATTTCACTTGTGGAAGCCGGGGATCATGCCATTTTATGGCGAATTCATTATCAACTGGAAAACATCTATCAACTAAAAGCCGCTCGCTATGCGATTAATCTTGCGGCATTTGACTTGCAGAAAGAATTTAATTTATCTCTGGCAACACCAATCACGCATCAGGAAGTTTCATCAGCACAGGAAATGGAGTTAAATTCACAAGAAGAGGTTTAATTTTATGCTAATTTTTAATTAATAACCCAGACACAACTTTCTAAAGTTTTGTAAAATAATTGAGCCGTTATCATTCTCAATAATATCTTCGATTAACTTTTCTGTATTTATGCCTTCGTTTTCAATGTCTTCTGCTCTTGCCAGAATATAATCAATAATGATTTCTGAAGTGAATTCAGGATGAAACTGCAATCCCCAAACATTCTCTCTATAACGGAAACAATGGTGCGGGTCGCGGTCGGTTGCTCCTAATAGTGTCACTTCGTCAGGTAATTGCACCACCGATTGCATGTGAGTTGCCAGTAAATGAACCTCATTGTCAATTCGATTGCTTAATGATGCCAGTAATGGATCATCATAAATGTGTTCAGTGTGTTTGAGTTTTACACCGCCAATTTGTCGTCCATTGGGGTTCCAATCAACTTTTCCTCCCAAGGCGGTTGCCAGCAATTGGTGCCCATAACAAATCCCAATCGCCGGAATATCAGTTCTTAAAAATTGTTTCAGCCACTCAACTGTTGCTTCCGACCAAGAATGTTTCTCAGTAACCATAGCCGGTGATCCGGTAATAATTAATCCGGCAATTTTGTCAACATCCGGGAAAATTACATTGTCATCTTCGCTCTGATAAACTCTGTAAGTTTCGATCAAATCAGGATCCACTTTCATTGCTCTGATGAAAAGTTCATCAAAATCACCATACTTCTCAAGTGCAGAAGCTATGGGTTCTCCGGTTTGAACAATGATAATTTTTTTCTTTGACATTTATAAGTTAGCTATATTCCGGTGGAGCCAGTTTAATGGCTTCTTCAACTGAAGTTTTACCGGATTTAATTAATGCAGAGAGAGAAACTCTCAGTGGTTTCATCCCACTTTTATAGGCTTGTTCAGCCACAGCTTCCGATGGAATGCTGTTTTTAATCATACCTCGTAAATCCGCATGAATCGGCATAATTTCAAAAACACCAATTCGTCCGTGATATCCGGTATTTCTGCATTCCAGACAACCATTCTTTTCATAAATGGTTTCGGGTTTTGCAATATTCCAGGGATGAGTTAGTGATGTCCAGACTTCATCAGAAACAGTGGTTTCTTCTTTACAATGTTCACAAAGCAACTTAACCAATCTTTGTGCAGTCACACCGGTCAGTGTTGAACGAAGTAAATAATCAGGCACTCCCAAATCCAGTAAACGGTTGATTGCAGAAGGCGCATCATTAGTATGCAGTGTGGATAAAACCAAATGTCCGGTTAAAGATGCCTGGACTGCCATTTGCGCCGTTTCCAAATCCCTAATCTCACCAACCATTATAATATCCGGATCTTGCCTCATCAATGTACGAATACCACTGGAAAAATTCACGCCGATTTTTGAGTTGACCTGCATTTGATTGAGAGCCGGAAACACCATCTCAATCGGATCTTCAACTGAAGAAACATTGACATCCTCTGTTGCCAGGTTTTTCAATGTTGAATATAGAGTTGTAGTTTTACCGGAACCTGTCGGACCGGTAACCAAAACAATGCCATTGGGACGAGAAATCATTTGTAACCACTGGTCGATTTCAGAATCGCTCATTCCCAAGTCCTGATATTTTTCAACAACAGCATCGGGGTCAAAAATACGCATCACACATTTTTCGCCAAATGTCGTTGGCATGGTTGAGACACGAAGTTCAACTTCTTTGCTTTCTGAGGTCAATGTTTTAATACGGCCATCCTGAGGTTTACGTTTTTCGGCGACATCCATGCGAGAAAGAATTTTGATACGGCTGACCACAGCTGCCATCACCATCGTCGGCAAAACATAGACATTATGCAAACGTCCGTCAATACGAAAACGCATGATGGAGTTTTCTCTTTTAGGTTCCAGATGAATATCACTGGCACGTTGTTCAAACGCATAATGCAACAACCAATCCACAATATTGATAATGTGTTGATCATCCGCACTTAAATCATTTTTAGAGCCTAGTTTAACCAATTGCTCAAGGTTGAGAATTGAATCAATGGTTCGGTTTTTATGCTGTTTATGTGCATGTTTTATTGATTTATTGACACCATAGAACTCGAATAACAACCGCTGAATATCTAAAGGATTGGAGTGAACTCTTATCACTTTCAGTCGTAAGATTCTTTGTAACTCTTCCACCCAGGAGTCATCATAGGGATTCGCAACAGCAAATGTGACTGTAGTATCGGAGATATCAACCGGAAGAATCTTGTGTTTGGTGGCATAAGCCTGTGAAACCGCAGAGGTCACACTGCTGACATTCACTTTTGTCGGGTCAATTTTTAAATAACCAAGGTTGTTTATCTTGGCTACAAAATGTGTAATAAACTCAATGGAAATCGGTTTGCCGGTTTTCAGACTTTTTAAGTTATAGTCAGAAATGTTGATGTAAGGATGTACGGAACTCATCTTAATCAATTTTGAATTTCTGATAATTTTATCCGCAGATTTTTTATCAATAATCCCCTCGTGAAAGAGGTGCTTGATGATGGGAATGACAATCTCGCTGAACGACAATTTGCTATTCATAATGATTTAAATATTTCACCAACAGGCTCAATCTCCAGTATATTTTTAACATTTTCAGCAGTCATAATCTCAGAAACCTTGCCGGAAATCCCCTTTCCTTTGTTTGAAATCATAAGAACATGACTGCAATACTCTTTCACATATTGTATATCATGAGTCACCATTATGATTAATTTTTTTTGTGACAGATTTTTCAGCAGTTTCATTAAGTGATAACGAAAGGCAACATCCAGGTGATTGAGTGGTTCATCCAGAATCATAATCTCACTGTTCTGAGACAAAATGGTCGCAATATCGACTTTTCTCAATTCACCACCGGAAAGTTTTTTCAGATTTTTATTCTGTAAATCTTGTAAGTCCATATCCATCAATGCCTTTTCAATCAGCTTTGTTTCGTCAGAGTTATCGAGTTTGAATTTATGCCAAGGATATCTTCCATAAGAAACAGCTTGTTTGACGGTGCAATCCAAACCTTCCTCTTGTAATTGCTCTAGATATGAAATTTTTTGAGCGCGTTCCAAAACAGAATATTCTGTGATATTTCTTCCTTTAATCTTTACTAGCGATGGTTCAGATGGAGTAAAGCCTGCAATTGTTTTAAGCAAGGTGGTTTTACCAATCCCATTGCGTGCAATAATTGCCCAAAACTCACCTTTATTCAATTGAAGGCTTAGGTTCTTAATCAGAATTTTATTTTCAATTTTGAGGTTGAGTTGGTTTATCTTTATCATGAATTTTTCCTTAGCAAATAAAGAAAAACAGGAACGCCAAATAATGCCGTAAATATGCCAACAGGAAGCTGTGTAGGAGCAAAAAGCCAACGAGATAAGGTGTCGGCTAATAAAACCAATGTCGCTCCCAAAATTATAGATGCAGGAATCAGCTTTGCATGTTTATTGCCAAAAATCAATCGACTGATGTGCGGAATAACCAACCCAACAAAACCAATTGTTCCTGCTAAGCTAACAGCTACTGCAGTAAAAAGCGAAGCGGAAACCAGTAAAACTAAATTGGTTTTTCTTACATTAACACCGCATTTCAGAGCAAAAAACTCACCTCTTGCGAGCAAATCCAACTCTTTGTGATATTGAAAGATCCAAAGTGAACCAATGATTAGAGCAATAATCGGGAATAGACTGAATGAACTGTAACCCAAATCACCCATCAACCAAAACAAAATGGGCTTAGTTGTTGCCGTAGGACTGAGAGTGAGAATTAAGCTGATAATTGCTGAATAAGCAAAAGCTAAAACCACCCCGCTTAATAATAAATTGGTTGAGTTTAAACTTTTTTTGGATGAAATGAGCAATAACAAAAGTAATGCTAATAACGTAGCCATGAAACCTGTAAGCATGAAAAGGCTGAAAGGCAATACAATTCCAAAGGCAATGAGCAATAGTTGAACCATTGCAGAAGCGCCTGAAACACCCAAAATATATGGGTCAGCCAGAGGATTTTTTACTAAGTTCTGAATCATTAAACCCGAAACAGAAAGTAAAGCTCCGACAATTATTGCATTGGCCATTCGGGGAATTCTGATTTCAAATATGATGGTGTGATACTTTTCTGAAAACATCTCTGCAAGAGGAATAGAGATACTACCAGTAGTCAATGAAAAAATAATAGTCACCAGCAGCAACAGAAGTAGTGCAATATATTGTCTCATTCCAGATTAAGATTAAATTAGTTTCTTTACGCTATGGGACAATTTCGACCGAAGAAACCTTGTCCAGAGGCACAGAGATTCTTGCTCGACCGGTTCGGAAAATTGATTCCAGTTCGACCAGGTTGTTCTCAACCGATAATAAATAGCCAATAACAGGTCTTCCTCTCCAAGTTTTAATACGAACTCTTTTACCAATCGCTGAAGCAATATTGTTGAGAGGGACTTTTGTTGATTTGGCTCCGCCGATTGTATGTACAATCGGTTTCATTTTGTTTTCCTCTTCAGCGAGTCTTTTCAACTCTTCTTGTCTTTTTTGTTCTTCTCTTTGTTCAAGTTCTTGTTTGAGTCTTTCTGTATCCACTTTGGTATAGTCAACCTCAGCTAACTCGACAAGCATATAGTCATTTTCTGTCGTTCCGATTTCAGTTTTAACCTGAGATAAAAAATCCACTTGTGTCATATCAAAAAATTTATTGAGATACTGACGCTCTGCAAATTCAAAAATAGCGTTGTACTCAACATCCGATTGAAGAGATTTGTGGAACCACAGCAAAAATTCTTTTGGAAGTTCTTTGAGATAATTGGTTCTTAAATACTCTTGAATGTTGTTTTCCGCTTTGGAACGGTACGCTGCGTAAGAACCTTTATAGTTTGCTGAGCAAGCTTTGTTCTTTACTTTGTTAAACCCATAGTCTAGATAATAATAATAGAGTTTATCAACCAGTAAATCCCGAATCACAATTTGTTTATCATTGAAACCCGATTTCAAATTTCCGGACCAGGTTGAAGTAAACATATTTTCTGCATCCAAAGTGATGTCGGTGTCAATACTTCCGTTATTTTGACGAGAGTAATATAAATCAAAATTGTAAACTTGGTTGGTGCTAATGATTTGCTCCCAGCTTTGTGTATCATATTCAGTTGTAGCCTCTTTGGAACAACCAAAACTGCCCGCAAATCCGGCCTGAAGTTTCCATAATGCCGACTGTCTCAATGATTGATATAAATCGTCAGCATTATCATTGAGTTGTATGCTGTTAACAGCAACGGTCAGATTTTCAGGGAGCATATCTTGCAAATCAGACCTACTGTTTTTGAGAAGAAACATAGGTTGTGCTGTAATAATCATGCTGTCTGCCTGCATTCCCTGAGAGTAACCATTTGGGGTGAAGACAGGGTTTCTGACAGTAATTTTGCCATTTAAACTCGTACTGATACCACTGTTTGTCCATTGTCCAAGATTTGAAGCGTAATTGAGAACAGTATTAGCAAAGATTTTTGCATTTGAAAAATATCTCCATGTCGGATAAATCGACAATAAAATAACTACGGTAATAAATATTAGTATGTATTTCTTCATTTTTACTTATTTCTCATATCATTATGGCTACTACATCACCGGTTCGGCAAAACCTGCAAATGCACTTATAATTATCGTTTGGATTTGCTTGGATGACAAATTTACATCAGGAAAACTGCCAACATTTTCGTAATTATCGTAAAAATCCGGATGATATATGCTGACAGGTGGCATTCCTTCTTTCAAGTCAAAACTACTTGAGTAACGGAAAGGCCAAATATCAAGTACCGGTAGTGAACGTGAAACAGTAGCAATTATCCCACTAAAAAAACTGAGAACCGGTATTTTTTTGTTTGGTGCAATCACCCAAGCATTCTCCGGTTTCATATCTTCTTCGATATATTTTCTGAGTTCTATCACCAATTCTTTTGAGTGAATGATGAGTCCGGATTCGGTATTTAAAACATCTGAGCGATGATCGAAATTATGCGTGCCAATCATAGACACATCATCGTCAATGATAATGGTCTTTGCATGCATTCCAAAACGAGTTTGAGGGTTTTCGGCAATTTCTCCAAACATTTCAAGTTTGTGTTTAGGGTTTTGTTTATATTCAAAAATATTTAACCCTAATTTTTTCAGGTATTTCTTTTTGTGTTTAAACGAAATCGCATAAACGTAAAATGCATCCGTCGAAGAAAGACTGTTTGTTGAAACAGTGATGTCAATATCGGAATTATTTTTTCTCAATGACTTCAATGAACGATAGGCTTTTTTACTCAGAACCAAATAAGGAGTTTGTAATAAAATTTTATCTTTGGCTGAGAGTATCAAATCCTTGATTTTAATGCTCATCAATTTATAGTTTTCTCTTTTTGACTTACTCCTAGTGAACAAACTTTCTGGTGAATCGCTGAAATATTCTATACTATCGACCGCAATTGCAGTATTGACAAATAGGTTTTTGATAGTTTTATAATCAAAAGAATTAAGCACCATCTTCCTTGATTTTTTACTCTCTCCAATAACCCAATCAGTCTCATTTTTTTGGTCATTCAGAATGCGATAAGCGACATCATCGAGATTCTCAATAGGCACAACCCATGGAGATTCCCAGAATTCATTAAATGAACTTTGCATTTCTTGAGCAACATTTCCTATGGCTATGACATCGCGGTCTCGATAATTAAATGTAGCATCCCAATCAAAGTAACGATCATTGTAGTTTCTTCCTCCTGTAATGCCATATTTTCCGTCAACCAAAAATAATTTATTGTGCATTCTTCTGTTGAGGTTATACATACAACAGGCTACAGCACTAAAAAAATCAAAAGGTGATAAGTGTCCTTCATTGAAGAGTGGATTGAATAATTTCATATTGAAATTTTTATGTACTGTTGCTAACTCAGACAAAAGCCATGTGTTCCCCATTGAAAACAATTGGTCGGCAATAATATTTACTTCAACGCCACGTTTTGCAGCGTCAAGAAGTTCAGCAAGCATTAAATGTCCTGACTCATCATCCACCCAGATAAATGTTTGAATATCAATTCTTTTCTGAGCAGATTTAATCATGTGCAAACGAAGAAGCAATGACTCATCGCCTTTTTCAAGCAGTGTTACATAGTCTTTATTTTGATTTATTGCTGAATCATATAATTCTGAAAGAGGAGTATCGATTGCGCAGTTTACAGGATTTTCTTGCGGGCATGTTAAAGTTTTATCCTTTTGCTTATAGGTAATTTCGTTGACTTTTCGTATCACCTCAGGACTTGGGTGACATGCTGCCAACAGACCGAAAAAGCAGAAAATAGAAATCAGTTTACTCATCTTGTACGAAGACTATATCCTTTATTAGTGTTTCTGATGCTAAGGTCAAACAAAAGTTCTCTTCAATAATACTTTTTATGTGGAAACCATGAATATAATTTACCAGTAAATTTTTATTAGTTAAATAGTTGTCATCCAAAAAATACCATAATCGACCGCCTTTGGCTTTACAGACAGATTCTTTACTCGTCCAAAGTTGAAAAAACAACTTTGCAGACTCATGATTGTTTAAACTTTTCAAATATTTATACTCGTTCGCATGAAAATATCTATTTGCCAGTTGCAAATATTTTCTCTGTGAGTTTATATGTTCCAAATCAACACCAAGTTCAGCTTTTTGAGAGAACACCTGAACTAGCTGATTTTGGCTGTGAGACTGTGAGAAAAATAAATCATCAGTAAACGGCTTGCCATTTTCGTTGTATTTAATTTCTATTTTATTTATATCTCGATTCAGATAATTCGATATATTCAATTTGAGAATTTCCTTGGAGCGATGTTTTATATTATCTGAAAACTGATATCTGTGAACATAAATCATTGTGGTTTGATTTTAATCGGGCTTTGTTTCTCAGGATATTTACCTTTTACATCTTTGTAAAAGTTTTGAATGATTTTCATGTCGGCATTGATGTCTCCACTCGGCATGAATGTTTTCATAATGCCCAGTTCTCTTTTTCCATAATTCAAAGCCGCCATGGCTATCGGCACTTTTGCTTCCAGCGCAATGTAATAAAAGCCGGTGCGCCAATATTCAAGTTTAGAACGAGTACCCTCGGGAGCAAGTGCTAGTGCAATTTTATCCTGCGAATTGATAAAATTTGCCATTTTGGTAGTTAACTTGGTTTTATTGTCACGATCAACCGGAAAACCGCCTAGCATTTTGAACAGATACTTTTGTGGCCATTTAAACAAGGCACTTTTACCCATATAGCGAAAGGGAATGCCTGCCCCCCAAATATAACAAAGACCCAAAGGAAAATCCCAATTACTGGTATGAGGAGCAGCAATCACAACATAGCGCTTTGCATCGGGCAAATTGATAATCACTTTCCAGCCAAAAATCTTTAACACCCATAGGAGAAATTTTCTAATCATCGTTAAATTCTTCGTATTTTGAAGCAACCATAGTCAAAATATCATATTGTGCAACAATCACATCGTCCTGATTGGTGATGGCAATATCCCAACGAACCTCGCCATAACCTTTACCACGACGATAGGATTTTTGTTTGCAAGTCAAACGAACCGTTAAATCATCTTCGGGATAAACCGGTTCGGTAAATCGCAATTCATCGATTCCGTAATTTGCAAGAACAGGACCCGGTGCCGGTTCGACAAATAATCCGGCCGCCATTGAAACAATAAAATAGCCATGAGCCACTCGTCCGTCAAAGAATGGATTAGCAGCAGCTGAATCTTCATCCATGTGCGCATAAAACTTATCACCGCTCAAATCGGCAAATTTCTCGATATCTTCCAAAGTAATGGTTCGAGAGTCTGAAATTAAAGTGTGGCCGATTTCCAACTCTTCAAAATACAGTCGGAACGGATGTTTGGGCGGTTGAGTTTGTTTGGCATTGCCAATGTATTTATTGCAAATTTTGCTAATTGTTGTCGGTGTACCTTGCAGAGCGGTGCGTTGCATGTAATGCATGACACCCCGTTTACCGCCCATTTCTTCACCGCCGCCGGCTCGTCCCGGACCACCGTGAACCAAATGAGGTAACGGAGAACCATGTCCCGTTGAAGCTTTGGCATTATCCCGGTTGATTAAAACCATTCGACCATGATAACAAGCAGTTTGCATAACCAGCTCACTAACATTGTCGTCATCATGACCAAAAATCGAACCCACCAATGAACCTTGGCCCAAATTGGCAAGTTTTGCCGCATCATCCAGAGAATCATAAGGCATCAGTGTGCTGACCGGCCCGAAAGCTTCAATGTCATGGACTCCTGATTTCTCAAACGGATCATCGCAGGCAAGCAAGATAGGGGAAATAAACGCCCCGTTTTCAGCATCTGCATCAACTGTTACGATTTGGTTTGGGTCGCCATAAATCAATTCAGCATATTTTGATAACTCTTCAACTCTTTCACGAACTTCTTTTCGTTGGCTTTCGCTGGCAAGAGAACCCATACGCACATCTTCAGACTGAGGATTTCCGATAGCAATCTTTTGCAATCGGGCAGAAACGGCATCGGCGACCGAAGTCATGAGTTCACGCGGAACAATAACACGACGAATCGCCGTACATTTTTGTCCGCACTTGACCGTCATTTCCTTGACGATTTCTTTCACATAGAACTCAAATTCAGGAGTGTCCGGCATGGCATCCGGCGTTAAAATCGAACAGTTCAGCGAATCCGCTTCCATAGTAAAACGCACTGAGTTCTGCATGATGTTTTTATTCGATTTCAAATACTGTCCGGTACTGGCAGAACCGGTGAAAGCGACAGAATCCTGACAATCCAATAAATCGAGTAAATTTCCGGTCGAACCACAAACCAATTGCACCGCTCCTTCGGGCAGAATTCCTGACTCAATCATTGCATGGAACATTTTTTCGGTCAGAAATGCGGTGTTGGAAGCTGGCTTAACAATCGCCGGAACACCCGCTAGCAATGTCGGAGCGAGTTTTTCCAACATTCCCCAACACGGAAAGTTAAACGCATTGATATGAACAGCTACACCTTGCAAAGAAGTGCAAATGTGTTGTCCGATAAATTGGTCGCTTGGCGATAAAACTTCATGATTCCCATCAACAAAGACATTGTGATCAGGAAATTCCCTGCGGCCTTTTCCCGAATAAACAAATAACGTCCCAATTCCGCCTTCAATATCAATCCACGAGTCCAGTTTGGTCGCTCCGGTAAGATATGATAGCTGATAAAATTCCATTTTACGGTTTAGAAGATAGAGTGCCAACTCTTTCAACATCAAGGCTCTTTCATGAAAAGTCATGCTTCGTAATGTTTTTCCACCTTTGTCTTTGGCAAAATCCAGCATTCCTGAGAAATCCAAACCGGATGATGAAATATGCGAAATTTCTTCGCCTGTGACCGCGTTGAAGCAAGAACCAAAACCATCAGATGCTGTATGCCATTGACCTTTGGCGTATGATTGAAGTTTGTACATAGTGTCCCGAATAAATACAAAGGCGATTATTGTATCATCAAAAAGTTATTTTGCTCCATGTTCTATTTTAATAAAACTCCCATACCTAACTTCGAATGGTTTTCTTCCCTTTAAATTCATCAAACAGTTTTTGGTGTGCCAATAATGAGAACTCATCTGTTCTAACCGGATATTGGCGAATCCAATCTATCAGCATTTCGAGATTCTTGTCTTGATCCTGTTTGGTTTTGTATTTGTGTGGCTCCCACGGTCTTTCTCGGCAATGCTCAATGCACTTCTCAACGCTGAGATTTAGAAATATCATTTCATTGGCGAATGGAGAAGCCAAGTTCAGTAAATCGCTGTAGCAGCCTTCAATCACCCACTTTTTATTTTCCTGCACAAATTGCTCAATTTTTTCGTTAGAAACTGATAGTGATTCTCGTTCTGGTGGGATGCTTGGTAACCAAGCTATTGTATCCAAATCCAAATGAGCTAGCCCCTCATCTGCCGATAATTGTTTTGAAAGAGTTGACTTACCCGAGCCTGAATTTCCGAATATCAGAATTTTTCTCATTTATTCCCCAATATGTTTTTAAGACGGCGTAAAAATTTTACAACTCCGTTACAGTTGCAAACTCCAAAAGAAATTTCGTACATTAGTATCTGTAATCCAATAGCCGTTCAATGTTTTCAACTCATTAAGGAAAAATATGAAAATAATTCACATACTCATATTTATCATTGCCCACATATTTGACATAGACCTTTAATGAACTTGAGTTTTCCTCATTTGAAAACTCTAAGAAATAGTAATTTGGCTCATTGCTTCTTCCGTGAATTCCTACAGAATTAACAATTAACTCATTAGGAATTCTAATGTTTTCTTTCTTATAAAATTGAGACAAAATATCACTTGATTGTGATAACAGGTTTATTAAAGTAATATCTTCAAATGGAGCTTTTAAAAATACGAAATCCTTTGCTTTTAGAGCTTTACAACTCTTTTCATTGGATATAGAAACAGCTGTAACAGAGTACACTTCATTCCAGTTTCCACCTCGATAATTTAGAAATCGCACATGACTCTTGCACAGTGAATCAGATACTAATACTGGCGAATAATAAACCTCAGCAGTTTTACTTTCACTGTAGGATTCCATAATGTTGTATTTATCCCAACATTCTTTTGAAGTGGGTATTCCATATCTACCAGAAATATCATGCACCAAATGCTGATTCTCTCTTTCAACAACCTCGTTGATATTTTCCATTCCAATTTGACTCCAATCCATACATGGATTAGTTTCTGCAAAGCCTTGTTCAGAAACCAATAAAATTATTAAAAAAAGAAATTTCACCATTTTACACACCTCATCAATGTCCATTAATCTAAATCAATAATCACAAGCCAACACACTGATGCCGCTCACTGAATTTTGCAATTGGGAAATCTTTATAATACTGTTCTGCTGAAATTAGACCTCTTTCATATTGCATGGCTTGCCAGAATCCGGACATATCATACAACCACCAACCCAGTACAAAAGTTGCGACACAGAAATAGCAAATACGCCACCATTTTCTTTTATTTTTCAGGATAGTGACAAGCAATCCCGTTGATGCCCAGATTACAAGTACCGAAACCAAAACCACACTCAGCCAATACGGACTGAAATAATCATTTTGGTAAGGCAGCCAGAAAGTGTAAAGACATTTGCCATCAATGGTTGTTGCAGAATACATCAATAAAAATTGAAATAATAAATAGGAAATAGCAGCAACAATGGTCAGAAGAAACTCTCCTTCGGGATAACCCCGGAATTTCTCAGAGATTTTATTAATTTTTCTTATCAATTCTATTGGCCTTTAGATTGCAGGTCATTTGAACTCCATTATAAATGCTTATGATTCAGGCAGGCAATCAATTCAATAAACTAAAAAATCGACAACTCAGTTTCAGTGGTGAATTCTTCAAGAAATTTCATGCCTTTGTAGGAATTGCCTTTGGAATTGAGTTTCGGACTCCAGACGGCGATGGCATATTGCTTTGGATGAACCGCAACAATTCCTCCACCAACTCCGCTTTTTCCCGGAAGTCCGACTTTAAATGCAAACTCGCCGGATTCATCATAAAATCCGCAGGTTTGCATCAAAGCATTGATTCTTTTAGTCTGGCTACGGGTGAGTATTTGTGTGTTTTCTTTCAAAGTAAAACCATCATTGGCAAGAAACAAAAACAGATTGGAAAGTTCTTCACAGCTCATTTCCAACGAGCAAAGGTTGAAGTAAAAGTCCAAAACATCAGACGGATCGTTTTCAATGTTTCCAAAGGATTTAATCAAATTACATAATGCGGCATTGCGAAATCCGGCTTTTTTTTCCGATTCGGCAATATGGCTGGAATAGCTTATTTCTCTGCTGTGAGAAAGGTTTTTAACAAAATCCAAAAAGTCTTTTTCGGGATTATCCAAGTGAGTGAGCAGAATATCTGCAATCACCAAAGCCCCGGCATTGATAAAAGGGTTTCTGGGAATACCATTTTCAACTTCCAGCTGAACCAACGAATTAAATGCTGTTCCTGACGGTTCTACTTTGACTCTTTTCCATAAATCTTCTCCCAAAATTCGATAAGAAATGATGAGCGAAAGCACTTTGACAATACTTTGAATTGAAAACTGCTCATAACAATTTCCAACACCGAAATTCAGTCCTTCAACTGTAGAAATATGAATTCCAAAACTTTCGGAATTGACTCTGGTTAGTTCCGGTATGTAATTGGCTAACTGACCATTGTCCTCAATGATCTTAATTTTATCATAGAGATTTTCTATGATTACTTTGATATTCATATTTCCAAGTTTTCAGTTTTTGTTGAGTATTTTAACGGCTTTCAATTGAAACAGACATTTGTTTTTTGAATCTTTAGCAAACTCATAAGATTAAAACTGCTAAAATAGACTGATTTACATTTTGATAAGTTATGAAATATTTGCATACTATGGTTCGAGTAAAGAATCTTGAGGCGTCACTGGATTTTTATTGTAAACACTTAGGATTGATTGAAATTTGTCGTAAAGACAGTGAGGCCGGTCGTTTTACATTGGTTTTTCTATCAGCTCCAGAAGATGTGGTTGAAAACCAAAGCTCACCTTTGATTGAGTTGACTTATAACTGGGATACGGAAGATTATGGTGGAGGCCGAAATTTCGGGCATTTGGCATTTCAAGTCGAAAATATTTATGCAACTTGTGAAAAACTGCAGAATGCCGGTGTCATCATTAATCGACCTCCCCGAGATGGTCGGATGGCTTTTGTTCGTTCGCCGGATGGAATCTCTGTTGAATTGCTACAAAAAGGTGAGGCCCTTGAGATAGTTGAACCGTGGAAATCCATGCCCAATGATGGAACATGGTAGGATAGTGTGAGAAAATATTCAGACTTTTTCAAATCCAAGTATTTGCTCTATAATTGATGAAAACATGTTGATTCCATCAGCAATGATTTCATCGTTAAAATCGTATTCAGGTGTGTGCAATGCATGATGATTTTCTCCACATCCGAGCAGAAAAAAAGCTCCGCCTTTATTAGCAACCTCAATGAATCTTCCAAAATCTTCAGAGAATCCCATACACTGGCTCAATTCAATTAATTGTAGCTGATTATTTGCTACAGCCTTTTTGATGATGTTCGTAGAAACCTTATCATTGACAGTGGCTGGAAAATAATCTTTGTAAGAAAAAGTAATTTTTAGACCCCATGAATCAGCTATGCCAGTAGAGATGTTTTTTATTGTGGATAACAAGTTTTCTAACACAGCATTTTTATAGGCGCGTACTGTTAAATAAATTTCGCCATTGGCTGGTGCGACCCCATAATCCTCAGCACCAATATGAATTCCGACAGTCGTTATCAGTGAAAAGTCCTTGTTTTCTCTATCACGGATATACAAAAAATCAATTTTATCATGAATTTTCTTAATAGCTTCAACCGGGCTAATACCATCTTGTGGAGACATGGCATGTGCAGTTTTCCCAACCAATCGAATTTTCATACCGGTTGATGCGCTGGTTATATGCTTTTCCTTTATTGCTATTGAATGTTGTGGCAATCCGGGTAAATTGTGTAGGGCAAATACATAATCGGGATAAATTTTTTTGAATTTTTCATCTTCAATGACGCTCTTTGCGCCT
>Ga0209203_1000146_pt1 | contig 60516 bp, 52 predicted proteins | sample AD_UKC109_MetaG_FD_184423 | JGI IMG/M metagenome (GOLD analysis project Ga0209203, IMG submission 184423) | Active sludge microbial communities of municipal wastewater-treating anaerobic digesters from Hong Kong - AD_UKC109_MetaG (SPAdes)... | ecosystem: Engineered > Bioreactor > Anaerobic >... | reverse complement strand
TGTCAGCAGCCACAACCAAATAAGGATCATCATGATCATATCTGATAACATTTTCTGGATTAACTACTTTTCCGGAAACAATATTATCTGTTATATCCAACATACTGCGGATAAAGTTTTTATAACATTCTATTCCTTCTGCCAAAACTTCTTCACGTCCGCCTTTAGGCATTTGTTTCACAACAAACCCTCCTTTTGAACCAACCGGCACAATGATAGAATTCTTAACATTTTGCGCTTTCATCAAACCCAGAACCTCAGTTCTAAAGTCTTCATAACGATCAGACCATCTCAATCCACCACGAGCAACCTCACCTTTACGCAAGTGAATCGCTTCAAATCTTGGAGAATAAGCAAAAATCTCTCTGAAAGGAACCGGTTTCGGCATTTGTGGAACTTTGGATGAATTTAATTTGAAACTCACATAGGATTTGTGATTGCCTCTCACATCATTTTGATAAAAATTGGTTCTCAATATTGCCAGAATCACTTCGCAGAAAGAGCGGATAATTGTATCTTCATCTTGTGAACTTACTGTATCTAGCAAGGCTCTGACAACAGCAATCACTTTCTTTTCTTGTCTTTTACGATTGAATGAAGCACTGGTAAAATACTGGGAAACCGCATTCTCCTGAAACTCATTGAGATTAATGCCTAAATGATTGAGTTGATTATCAAATTTTTCTTGGAAGTCAGCTAGATATTTTTTATGCTCTTTGGTTGATATATCTTCAAATGAAACATCAAAACGCACTGTGAACAGTTCTAGCAACCAACGTGAAATATGCGCTTGTGAAACCAAGGCTTTTTGAATATAAGATTGCGAGAACGATAAATTAGTTTGCTTGAGATATTTGCTAATGGCTCTCAAAACAACAATCTGTCTGGAGGTCAAACCACCTAAAATTAGAAGTTTATTGAATGAATCATTTTCAACCACGCCATTAACAATTTCCTTAAATGCTTGTTTAAAGCGTTCTTTAACCAGTTTTAATTCCAGTTCCGCACCATGAGATAAAGCTAAATCGAAATCCTGAATCCAGAAACAGTTACCATTTGCAAGTTTGACTTTATAAGGTCTTTCTCTGACAACATGCAAACCAAAATTCTCTAAAATTGGCAAAACATCACTAAGAGGAATGGTGTTCTGACAACGGAATATTTTAAACCTGAAAAGCTTGCTGCTAACATCTTTAGGTCGGTAAAGACTCAGTTCCAAACCGGCATTATCCGTTAGTTTCGACGCATATTCGACATCATAAGCTGCCATTTTTGGTGAAACATCATCCATGTATGCCATTGGAAAACAACCGGCATACTTTTGCGCCAGAAAATATCCTTTCTCGCCACCATGTTTTTTCAGTAAAATTTCCTGCAATCGTTCTTGCCATGATTTCAGTTCTGTGGAAATTTTCTTTTCTAATTCACAGGCACTAATATCAAAATTGTGATTGGTGTAAACAGTGACATAAAGCCTTGTTAGGTTGGATTCTTCAATTTTGACTTGGAACTCAATATTAGAACCTGAAACCTCTTCAACAAGAATAGCCTGAATCATTTGGCGAACTTCAGTATTGAACTTATCTCTGGGAATATGAACCAAAAAGGCATAATAGCGTTTAAATTTATCCTGTCTGAAAGTCACATTCGCGGTTTGTCTTTCTAGAATTGTAAGGATTGAATAAATCGTAGCGTACAGTTCGTCACTGCTTGATTGCATGATTTCATCACGCGGTAGAGTTTCCATCAAATGCACGATATGCTTACCTGTATGGCTCGCCTCACCAAATTTGAAGCGTTTGGTCACGCCTTTCACTTTATCGTTGATATAAGGAATATCCCAAGGGCGTGTATTGATAGCAGCAGAAGTGTATAAACCAACAAACCGATGCTCTGCAATGACATTGCCTTCATCGTTGATTACAACCACTCCCACATAATCCAATGTGCCTTCACGATGAACACGAGGTCTGGCATTCAGTTTAGTGATAATCATTAAATCCGATTGACGTTGAATTTGATAATCCTTATCAATCAGAAAATCAACATCTTTTAAATAAGCTTCCGAACGATATAATCCTAAGGCTGAATCACGATTGGCAACAATGGGAGACTCTGAATTGTTATTTTGAATTTGATAATACTGATAACCCAAAAAAGTAAAATTATCATCCAATAACCAATCAATGAATTTCAGTTGCTTGCCGTGAACGGACTTTGAGTCTTTAACCACTAAATCATTCTTTGCTTCTTCAACTTTTCCAAGCATGGACTTCCAGTCCTGAACACAAACAGTCACTTTGTTAATAACCAGTTCTAAAGCCGTTTGAATTTCAGAGATTTTTTCAATATCAACAATCCGACTGATTTCGATATGCGTCCATGATTCCTTGAAATCATCTCCGGATTCACCGGCTGACTTCAAAACTCCGGATTTCGATCTGCTAACATTTGCCACAGGATGTGTCATCAATTGCATTGCCAATCCATTTTTTGCCAAGGCCAAAACCACAGAGTCGACAATAAACGGCATGTCAGGACAAGTGATTTGAATGACTGTATTATTATTGTCAAAGCCTTCTTTTTCTTTACTTGGGTTAAAAACCCTGACATAACCGCTTTGCTGATTGTATTTTTTAATCGAATTAACAAAGTCATTGATAATTTCCGCCCAATGACTATCAGAATGCATTTCAATTTCTGAAACTGACATTCCGCCAAAGAATAACTCGCATGTTTTTTTACATACCGGCAATAATTCAGGACTGGCAATTTTTGTCAAATTCCTTCTAACTGCCTGAATGTGCTTTTTATGCGCCGTTGTAGAAAGTCCAAACATAAGAACAACCTTTTTTGAAATTATAATGGTGCGAAATTATACTCCTTAGTTATTTTGAATAACATTTTTTTGTCACAAAAACTCCAATCTTACAAACTTACTTTAACCCGGGTTTATGAACTTAATCCTCATTGTATTTCGGATTTAATCAGGGAAATTTACCCCCGAATATCAGTTCAACTGTTATAATTCGGTTTTTCAAAAATCTGGATGCTTTGTAATGATAAAATTAGTACTTTTGAGACATGGGGAAAGCGAATGGAATCTGGCGAATCGATTTACCGGATGGACCGATGTGGATTTAACCGAAACCGGTATCAAACAAGCACTGAGTGCCGGCCAAATTTTAAAACAGGAAGGTTTTAAATTTGATAAAGCATACACTTCTGTACTCAAAAGAGCCATTCGCACACTTTGGATTTCCCTGCAAGAACTCGATCAAATGTGGATTCCGGTGAAGCGTTCATGGAAACTGAACGAAAGACATTACGGAGCTTTACAAGGCTTAAACAAAGCAGAAACTGCCGAAAAATACGGTGATGAACAGGTTCTTATTTGGCGCAGAAGCTACGCCACACGCCCTCCTCAGCTGGATTGGGACGATGAAAGAAATTGTGCTTTTGAACGGAAATACAAAGAACTGAAAAAATCACAAATTCCTTTGGGTGAATGCTTAAAAGATACCTATAAGAGAGTGATTCCATTTTGGAAAAAAAGAATCGTACCTGACTTAAAAAGTGGTAAGAAACTCATCATTGCTGCTCATGGCAACTCACTGAGAGCGTTGGTTAAATATTTGGATAAAGTTTCTGATGAAGATATTTTGAAACTCAATATTCCAACAGGAGTGCCATTAGTTTACGAGTTGGACGACAATTTAAAACCAATCAGAAACTACTATCTGGGTGATCAGGATAAAATTGCCAAAGCAGCCGCGGCTGTCGCCAATCAGGGAAAGTCTAAATAAAAAAGTCCAAATAATTATAAAGATAGCTGTTGTTACCACTGAAACCGATGGTTTCAGTTTAATTTATTCCGTGTAAAAGGTATAATCGCGGGTTTTTTAAAATCACTCTTTCGGACTTGTCATGATAGTATCAGCAAATGTAGGCATTCAATTCGGTTCCAAACCGTTATTTGATAATATTTCCATGAAATTTGGTAATGGTAACCGCTATGGACTTATTGGTGCAAACGGTTGCGGAAAATCGACTTTCATGAAAATTCTCACCAAAGAATTACAACCAACAAATGGTTCAGTCAGTTATGATGAACACGATAAAATTGGTGTTTTGGGACAAGATCAATACGCATTTGAAGAGTTTTCAGTCATAGACACTGTCATCATGGGCGATAAGGAATTATGGCGCGTTAAAGAAGAACGTGACCGCATCTATGCCTTGCCTGAAATGACAGAAGAAGATGGTATTAAAGTTGCCAATCTGGAAACAGAATTTGCCGAAATGGACGGATATTCAGCAGAAGCTCGTGCCGGAGAATTATTGATGGGTTTGGAAATTCCCGAAGAGCAACATTATGGACTAATGTCTGAAGTAGCTCCCGGCTGGAAACTGCGTGTATTATTGGCTCAGGTTCTTTTTTCTAATCCTGATTTTCTATTATTGGACGAACCAACCAATAACCTCGACATCAATACCATTCGTTGGTTGGAGAATACTTTAAATTCCAGAAAATCAACAATGATAATCATTTCGCATGACAGACATTTTCTTAACTCAGTTTGTACACACATGCTGGATTTGGATTATGGTGAACTTCGCCAATTCCCAGGTAATTATGACGAATACATGATTGCAGCGACTCAATCCAAAGAACGTTTACACGCTGAAAATGCCAAGATGAAAGAGCAAATGAAGGAGCTTAAACACTTCATCAGCCGTTTCTCGGCAAATGCTTCAAAAGCAAGACAAGCAACCTCACGTCAAAAGCAATTGGATAAAATTCAATTGCATCATATCAAACCATCATCAAGGGTGAATCCATATATTATTATTGAGCAAGAAAAAGCATTGATTAAAAATGCTTTGAGTGCCAAAGACTTGAGCAAATCTTTTGATGATAAAACATTATTCAAAGATTTAAGCATTACATTGGAAGTTGGTGAAAAACTGGCAGTGATTGGTGCCAACGGTATTGGTAAAACAACTTTGTTGAACTGCTTGACTGAAACCATTCAAGCAGACTCTGGTTCCATCAAATGGCCGGAGCATGCGAATATTGCCTATTTCAAACAAGATAACATGGCTGAGTTCAAAGAAAACATCAGTGCTTTTGACTGGATGATGCAATGGAAAAAGCCGGAAGATGACGAACAAGCGGTTCGTAGCGTTATGGGACGTTTATTGTTTTCAAAAGAAGATTCCAAGAAAAAACTCAATGTGCTTTCCGGTGGTGAGAAAGGCCGCATGATGTTCGGTAAAATCATGTTACAAAAACCAAACATTCTATTCATGGACGAACCAACCAACCACTTGGACATGGAATCCATTGAATCGTTGAATCTGGCTTTGGAAAACTACGAAGGAACATTAATTTTTGTTTCACACGACCGTCAATTTGTGTCTTCAATTGCAACCAGAGTTCTTGAGTTACAGGAAGGTCAATACATCGACCACCGTGGCACTTATGAAGAACTCCTTGCCAAACAGGGAGTTTAAAAAACGATGACAGCAAGAAATTTAGTTATCAAATTTATTTTTCTTGCTGTTATATTTTTTAGCAGCAACACTCAAGCCTGGAATGCTGCCGGGCATCAGTTGAGCTCAGCCATAACTTGGGAGCTATTGTCCGAACAGGATAGAAATTATTGGGTTGACATACTGAAACATCATCCTCGTTTTATTAAGGATTTTAAGAGCAACATCCCTCAATTTGTTAAATTCAATCCCGACAACTTCAATGAATGGATTTTTCGCCAGGCAGCAACCTGGCCGGACATGGCTCGCGGATTTCATCAATCTGATAAAGATAAATATCACCATTCCACATGGCACTATATCAACTATCCGTTATTTTTGAATGAGTCGGTAAATACTGACTTTGTCAACCTTGATGAACACGGTAATGGTAAACCGAATCACACTTTCAATATCTTACAGGCATTAGAGACAAATATTGCTATTCTCAAAAATCAAGCCGTTGATAAACAGGAAAAAGCTGTCGCCCTCTGTTGGGTTTTACATCTAATTGGCGACTTGCACCAACCTCTTCACAGTACCGCATTGTTTTCAACTCAATTATTTTCCGAAGGCGATCGTGGCGGTAATTCAATCAAAATTAGAGGCCAAGGTCAGATTGAAAACTTGCACTGGTTCTGGGACTCCAGACTCAACGAAACCACATCTTTCAAAGTGATTGATTTAAAAGCAAAAAAACTTTTAGAAAAATATAGTGATTTTAAACCAACATCAAATGAAAGTACTTTTCCAAAACAAGCCAAACAATCCCACCAAATAGCAATAAAATATGTTTACACACCTGTGCTTTTAGACCTTCTTCGTAAATATGAAGGGCAAAATAACACTTCAGGTAAAATCTATATCTCAAATATCTACGACCAACAAGCCCGAAAAGTATCTGAGAAACAGATTGTAAAAGCGAGCTTTTATATTGCTGAAATTTTAAAGTCTTTACAAGGTTAGAAAAGTAAACCTACTATCATTTTTGGTATACTCGAACTTATCTCGTCATTTCGACCGAACGAAGTGAGTGGAGAAATCTCATACCATATTTATTCCAATATTTCATAATACAAGTCTCTCCACTCTGGATTCAATTTATATAAACATAATACTCTTCCATGATTTCAATGAAAACATAAAACTTAATAGATCTCTCCATGCGCTACGCTTAGTCGAGATGACGAAGTATTTTTTTACTTATTCATGATGATAGAGTGATTTGTTCCAGGTTTTGTAAATTCAATTCAACTATTTACAAACATTAAAACCTACCTTGTGCTTCATGGTTAAAACCAAACCAGTCAATACTTTTCCAGCAAAACTTCACTCAAATAACTATCAATATCCTCAATACCCCGCTCACTAGCAAATAACTTCAAAATCTCACTAACACGCTTACTAAAACCATTCTGTATATAATCTTCAAGTTGGTTTTTTACATCAAGAGTAAATTGATCTGCTCCTTCAGTCGCATTATTGAGATTATCCATACTTGGCTCAAACTGAACCTCACAGAGAATTGAGAAAGCCCATTCGATGGCTTGAGGTTTCACTTCGACTTTGAAGAATTCATTTTGTTGATCTTGAGTACGCCCATCCGGTGCATACCAATAGCCAAAGTCATCCAGTTTTCGTCGTTCTTTACCTGCAACACACCAATGGGATAATTCATGCAAAGCACTGCGAATATAATCATGGGAGAATTGAATTTCTGCAAACTCATCACCAGCAAAAGTTTTATAAAATGGCTCGGTAAAACCACCGATGATTTTAGTTCGGTATTGATTTAAAAATTGAGTGTTTAACAGATTTAACAACTCCGACAATTCCATGTCAAACTCCTGAATATTAATTAAGCGTCAGTTTCACAAAAGTGTTGCAACTTTTAAGAATAGAACCACTGGTATGTTTCAAAATCCCGGATTTGATTGAATCCATATTATCAATTATCATGTTAATACCAAACTGAGCGGCTTTTTTTCTTTCTTCCGGCGTGCCATGATGATCCGGTGATTCATATAAAAAATCACCTAAAGCATAAGCTCCGCCGGTTATACCTACAGCACTCACATCAAAAAGATCCGGTGGTAAATTGATGTTCATGTTTGTTAACAAAGCGGCAGAAACACAATCTGCTGCCAGTTCAGAATTTTTAGAGCTTTGCTTGTTTTTAACCACATTTAAAATTTCTTCATCTGCATTCCAATACTGCAACTGATGAGCAAATTCATGCAATGCCAAATAATCAAACACCCACGAGCTTCTCATTTCATCCGGTAAATTGTACAGATATTGAATCAACTTGAAATCAAAAATCATGTACCCATGACCATGCGAATAAGCATTGCCATTGATGGCTTTCTCATCATTGAAAAAACCAACACAAACATGCTTTTTATAGGTCATTAGATCGCTGTTTTTATTAAGCATATCTAGTGCATTCTTGATAATTGAGACCAATATATCCATATTTCCTTTTACCGTCACTTGATTACCATTTTTCATTACTTTGAGAACAGTATCTAACGGCAAAATTTCAGGTAAATATTGTTTCTTGGCTTTTTGTGAGCAATATATGGGATTATGGACATCATAAACACCGGAAATCAGCTGATTATCCAAAAACTTCTGCAATGGAGTTTTTCCATCATCTTCTAATCCGATAATTTTCACCGAACCAGCTTCATTGGAGATAATTATAAGAATAAATACTAATAAAAATTTAATCATAGTGTGATAGGACCAATAACAACAAAAAAATCAATAATAACTGTTTCATAGTGTTTTTCATATTTTTTTTGAAAATTAGGCTACAATAGCGTTTTTTCAAATTCCAAATCGTATTAATGGAGCCAATTTCAATAAAAACCGAAGAAGAAATTCAAAAAATGCGGGTTGCCGGACGTTTGGCAGCTGAAGTTCTCGATATGATTGAGCCTCACGTTGTCGCCGGTGTTACAACCGAAGAGCTTGATAAAATCTGTCATGATTACATTGTCAATGTTCAGGATGCGATTCCCGCTCCATTAAACTACAACGGATTTCCTAAATCTATTTGCACTTCCATCAATCAAGTCATTTGTCATGGAATTCCTGCCGATAAAAAATTAAAAAATGGTGATATCGTGAACATTGATGTTACGGTCATCAAAGATGGATGGTATGGAGATACCTCACGTATGTTTGTCGTTGGAAAAGTTTCAGGGCGTGCACAAAAACTCATTGATGTGACAAAACAATGCATGGAAATTGGTATTCGAATGGTGGCACCTGGTATTAAACTGGGTGATATTGGTTATGCGATTGCTGAACATGCCCACAAACATGGATTTAGCGTTGTCAGAGAATATTGCGGTCATGGAATCGGTAATACATTTCATGAAGCTCCACAAGTCTTGCATTATGGTATGAAAGGAACCGGAGTCACACTCAAAAAAGGCATGACTTTCACGATTGAACCGATGATAAACCTTGGCAAACGTCACTCCAGACTACTCAATGACGGCTGGACCGTTGTCACTAAAGACAGAAGTTTATCCGCTCAATGGGAACACACAATGGTTGTCACCGAAACAGGTGTTGAAGTTCTGACTGTTTCTGACAAATATCAGTTTGATTATTAGAGAATGTCCCGGATTGCTCCGCCGCTGAATGCTGAAAATTATCTGGATGTTCTTGAACTTCAGAAAACTCTGAAAGTTTCGCTGGAGGTATATAAAAAACTACTGAAAAAAGCGGATGAAAACCTGACAAATGATTTTCTAAAGGATCAGTCTCAGGTTGCCAATCTAGTCAAAACTCGTGCCTGGTACGTTGAGCAGTTAGTTTTACAAATTTGGAATAGTCTTGGTTTCAAAAAAAAACTCTCTTTAGTTGCTGTTGGCGGGTTTGGTAGAGGCGAACTTCATCCCTACTCTGATGTTGATTTATTGATTCTAACTCCTAAATACTCAAAAAATTCAAAAAAGAAACTGAGAAAATTCATTCAATCTCTATGGGATTTGGGTTTAGATGTTGGTTCATCGGTTCGGACAGCCAAGCAATGCTTTGAATATGCACAAAGCGATATCACAATAGCAACAAACCTGATGGAATCCAGACTCATCAAAGGCAATAAAAAGTTATTCCATAAGATGAGAAAATCCGTATCTACCAAGAAAATATGGAAAGGCAAAGATTTCTTTGTCGCCAAACTCGAAGAGCAAAAACAAAGACATCATAAATTCAGCGAAACCGCTTACAATGTCGAACCGAATCTGAAAGAAGGTCCCGGTGGGTTGCGTGATATTCAGATGATTTCATGGGTGGTGCAACGCTTTTATCAAGCCGAATCCTTACATGAATTAGTCGATTATGACTTTCTCAGCGAACACGAGTTTATCCGATTGCAAAAAGGCCAGAATTTTCTTTGGAAAGTCCGCTTTGCTTTGCATATTATTGCCAAACGCAAGGAGGATCGAATTTTATTTGATCATCAACTCAAACTTGCAAAAGTATTTGGTTTTCATGATGAGGGAGAAAAAAATCCCGCAGTTGAGCAATTCATGCAAATTTACTATCGCAATGCCATGCAACTGGAACGCCTGAATTCATTGCTGTTGCAGTTATTTGATGAAAAAATTTTGCGAAAGAAACAAAACCATGAAATCAGACATTTGAATGAAAGGTTTAAGAGTGTCAACAGTTTCATTGAGATAAATGATACAGATTTATTTCGTAACACTCCAACAGTTTGGTTTGAACTATTTCTTCTACTCCAGAAGCACACAGACATTCAGGGAATCCGTGCCGGAACGCTGAGGGCAATGCGACACAACATCAAGCAAGTTAATGATGAGTTTTGCAACAACCTGCAAATCAGAGAACAGTTTTTGCAGATTTTACAACAAGATGATAGGGTTGATATTGTATTAACCCAAATGAATCGTCTGGGAATTTTGGCTCGTTATTTGCCGGTTTTTGGTCGAATCGTCGGACGCATGCAGTTTGATTTATTTCATATTTATACCGTTGATCAACACAGCTTGTTTGCAGTACGAAATTTATATAATTTAAGACATGAAAATAATTCTGTAAAAAACACTTATGAAGTTTTCAAACAAATTCCAAATCACTATTTACTTTACATTGCAGCCATGTTTCATGATATTGCCAAAGGCCGTCAAGGAAGACATGCTGATCTAGGAGCAATTGATGTTGCGGAATTTTGTCAAAATCACAATATCAATAAAGAAAATACCGAACTGGTGGTTTGGCTGGTCAAATATCACCTGATTATGAGTGAAACAGCCCAAAAACGAGATTTGAGCGACCCGGATGTCATAAGCAAGTTTTCTCAACAAGTTGGCGACTTGTTAAAACTTCGTTCCTTATATTTACTGACATTAGCTGATATTTCTGCAACTGATCCAAAACTTTTAAACGAATTCAAACAAACATTGATTTATGAATTATTCTATAAGTCTCAGCAATATTTAACAGAAGATCATTCGCAACAAAATACTGATGCGGTTAGGGATACACTTAGACAAGAGTTGTTAAAAAGCAATATTGATGTTTCGACGATAGACAAACAATTTCAAACTTTTCCATTGGAGCTCTATCAGAAATTCAATTTGGAAAAACTATTAACAATTCATCTCATCACTTCACAGCAAGAACATCCAATTGTTGCTCAATTACCCAATCAAAAAGGCAGCGTTGAATTTCTGGTTTATTGCGAGGATTTCACAGGTTTGTATTATTTGATGGTTTCAGTTTTAGAAAAATATAATTTTACTGTCGTTGATGCCGACATAAATATCACTTCCGATAATATGGCATTGAATACTGTTCAATGTATTATCGATGAAAAACATGACTCTGCTGAAAATACTCAAAGAATGATAAATGAACTCAAATCATATCTTTCTGTGAAAAAGTTTCAGGAAGTGGTTATTAACAAATTCACTCCAAGCAGAGAAAAAGTCTTCAAAATTAAACCGAAAGTGATTATTCACTCTTCAGATAATAACAACAGAAGTTTGATAGAGGTTATCTGTCGAGACAAACACGGATTATTACCATTAATTGCCAAGATACTGAAATCACTTGAAATTTCGATTAAAGCCGCAAAAATTGTAAAAGTTGGGGTTCGTGCTGAATCCACTTATTGGTTGAGTTTTAATCACAAAGCCTTAAATGAAGAACTTTTAAAAACACTACAAACTACATTGATTAAAGAACTATGACAGAATTACAAAATACCATTGAACAAGCATGGCAGAACCGTAAAGAACTGAGCAAAAATGATTTAGCAGCATTTTGTGAAGACTCTGTCGGAACAGTCATGTCGGCACTAGAGTCTGGCGAACTTCGAGTCGCTAAACCATTGGAAAATGGTGAATGGCATGTCAATGAATGGCTCAAAAAAGCAGTTCTTTTGTATTTTTCAATACATGATAACTACGTTATGGAAGGGACAACGCATAATTTTTATGACAAAGTTCCATGCCGTTTTTTTAATGCAACTGAAGCTGATTTCCAAAAAACTGGTGCTCGTATTGTGCCACCGGCAACGGTTCGCAGAGGTGCGTTTCTGGGTAAGAATGTCGTTGTGATGCCGAGTTATGTCAATATTGGGGCTTATGTGGATGATGGAACTATGGTTGATACTTGGGCAACTGTTGGCAGTTGTGCTCAAATTGGTAAAAACGTCCATCTCTCCGGCGGTGTAGGAATTGGTGGTGTACTAGAACCTCTGCAAGCATCTCCAACTATTATCGAAGATGACTGTTTTATCGGTGCACGCTCAGAGGTCGTTGAAGGCGTTCGAATCGGCAAAGGAAGCGTGCTGTCCATGGGAGTTTTCATCTCACAAAGCACTAAAATTTATAATCGGGAAACCGGAGAAATCAGTTATGGCTATGTTCCTCCGGGTTCAGTTGTGGTTCCGGGCAGTTTACCTGCCAAAGATGGTTCGCATTCCCTGAGTTGCGCTGTGATTGTCAAAACAGTGGATGAACAAACTCGCTCCAAGACATCTATTAATGAGCTTTTAAGAGGAGTTTGATTGTGGTCTTTATACTTAACTCAAGCTATTAAATTTAAAAAAACTCTACATTGACTCGGATGTCAGTCTGGACTTATTATATTTACTAAATCATATAACTGCTTCAAGATTTGATGATAGGTTTGATCTTTTTCATCCCTTGTATGTTCAAAAATAACACACTGACCATCTTTGATTTTTCTTCTTGAGTTATTTTCAAGATTGACATTGGCTAGTAGTGTCAATTCATACATGGTATTTCGTCCTCTTCTACCATAAATTGTTTCAGTTCTTACAAAGGCATCATTGATATCCTCACTTGATAATTTCCAAGATAAGATTCCATGTTTAATTAAAACTGAACCCTTCTCACTGATTGTAATTTTCCAGTACCCATTGAGCCAAATTAAAACTCCTGAGAAAAATACAATAGCTCCAAAAAAACCAGCCATTTTGATATCATTATCAATCAGTGGATTACCTGAATAATAAATAGCAATTCCTCCAATTCCTACAATGATGAGGAAAAAAGAGAACCATACATGATCCGGATTCGGACCTTTGCTAAGAATAATTAAACCATTTTCTTCTTTGTATTTCATACCGACCCAAATAAACCACAAATAGAGAGATAATTATAAAACACTTTTTTTTAATCTATCAAATTACTTAAATATTGGATATCGTTTGAATTCAATTAATTTTCCTTTTTTACATAAAAAAAGCCTGAAACAATCCAGGCTTTTTGTTTTCTTAGTAAGACCAAAATGTATCAATCAAGATACTTATTCCACTCTGAAATTCTTGCTGCCTGTGATTTGAATAATTCAGTTGTGTCACCTTCAATCGTTATAGACTTGATCTTGTCATTACCAACAATTGAGTTCACAACATCTTGATCTGCTTGGCTGACTACAGCACCAAAAACCGAGTGCTTACCGTCTAACCAAGGTGTTGGCTCATGAGTAATGAAAAACTGCGAACCATTCGTTCCTGGTCCGGCATTTGCCATAGACAATACACCGGCTTTATCATGTTTAAGTGATGGTGTGAATTCATCTTCAAAACGATAACCGGGACCACCCGTTCCTGTTCCTAACGGACATCCGCCTTGAATCATAAAGTTTTGAATAACTCTGTGAAATGTAATGTCGTTGTAAAATCCTTTTTGGGCTAAGTTTACAAAATTGGCAACGGTTACAGGGGTTTCTTTTTCTGTTAAATTGAGATTTATATCTCCTTTATTCGTATGGATTGTAGCTTTAAGCGTCATTGTTTATCCTCAAATTAATTTTATCGTAATATGGGGTTGATTCAGTGAGTTTCAAATTTTTGAACATAAAAAAAACCGGCATGAAACCCATACCGGTTTATAAATGAAATAAATCTAATTAACCTAGCAAACCATTAGGCATTTTCGCCAATAATGGAGCAATTACCAAACTGACAATTGCCATCACATTAATTAAAATATTCATAGCAGGGCCTGATGTATCTTTGAACGGGTCACCAACTGTGTCACCGACAACAACAGCCGCATGAACATCAGTTCCTTTACCTCCAAAGTTCCCTTTTTCAACGTATTTCTTGGCGTTATCCCATGCACCGCCGGCATTTGCCATCGTTAATGCTAACAGAACACAACTCACCAATGCACCACCAAGCATTCCACCCAGTGCTGCGGCTCCAAGCACAAATCCTACAACAACAGGTGCTAATACTGCTAACAAACCCGGAGCCATCATTCTTCTTAATGCCGCTTTTGTGGCAATATCCACGCAAGTTTTGTTATCAGGCTGTGCAGTTCCTTCCATCAAACCGGGAATTTCTTTAAATTGACGACGAATTTCTTTAATCAAATCAAACGCTGCATCGCCAACCGCACGCATTGTAATCGCACTGACAATAAACGGGAATATACCACCAATAAACATACCCATCAGTACTTTTGGATTTCCGATATCGAGTGAGAAACCGGAAACTTTTGCCGAAATCGTTTCAATAAATGCTGCAATGATTGCCAAAGCCGCCAGACCGGCTGCACCGATTGCAAAACCTTTACCTATTGCAGCAGTTGTATTACCAACTTCATCCAGACCATCAGTGATTTTACGAGTTTCTTCACCCAAACCTGCCATTTCTGCAATACCACCGGCATTATCAGCAACCGGACCATAAGCATCAATTGCCATTGTGATACCAACTGTTGCCAACATACCAACGGCACCAATACCAACACCGTAGATTCCTGCACCTTCTGGCAATAAAGTCGAAGTAATCAAAATGATACCTGCCAATGTCAATACCGGAATTACAACTGATTCCATACCAATAGCAAGACCGGAAATCATAACCGTTGCAGGTCCAGTTTCACCACTTTTTGCCAGCTTTCTGATTGGGTTGCCACCAGTATAATACTCAGTCACCAAACCAATAATGATTCCACCGACAGCACCGGCAACCACACACAACCAAACGTTTGTGCCAATTCCTAATTTTGACATCACTACATAAGCAGCCATTACAAATAAAACAGCAGCACCAATTGTACCCATTCTTAAAGCAACATCAGCTGCCTTGTTAGAGAAAATTTTAACAATAAAGATACCAAGGATTGAACAAATCAAACCAACACCGGCTAGTCCTAAAGGCAAGAACATCAAGTTGCTTTTTGAACCACCCATTAAATCAACAGTACCAACTGCCATAGCAGAAGCAATCGCGATACACGCAATCATCGCACCACAATAGGATTCAAAAATATCAGAACCCATACCGGCAACATCACCGACGTTATCACCAACATTGTCAGCAATCACACCCGGATTTCTTGGGTCATCTTCAGGGATGCCAGCTTCCACTTTACCAACAAGGTCAGCACCCACGTCAGCTGATTTCGTAAAAATACCACCACCAACACGCGAGAACAATGCAACAGTTGAAGCACCCATCCCGAAACCATGAATGGCATGAACATGGTGAGGATCACTGCCAAATAAATAATATAAGAATCCCAAACCTAACAAGCCCATTGAAGCAACAGTCAAGCCCATGATTGAACCACCGTAAAATGCCACTGACAATGCTGAGGCTGAACCTTTTTCATTGGCCGCTACAGTTGTTCTGACATTAGCCTTGGTTGCAGAAAACATACCGAAATATCCGGCAATTCCCGAACAAACAGCACCAACCATAAATGCCAAAGGCGTATGCCAAGAACCAAAACCAAAGTACAAGGCGATTAATAAAACGATAATAAAACCGAACAATATGGTGTATTCACGCTTCATAAAAACCATCGCTCCTTCGTGGATGGCATCAGCAATTTCTTTAACTCTGCCGCTACCCGACGGCATTTTCAGAAGCATGGCAAAAATTAGCAACGCAGCCACTAATCCACCAGCTCCAAGAATCATAGGAACAAGTTCGAGATTCATAATTTATCCTCTTTTTTGAATTGAATGATTGTGAGAAACTCACATTGAATTTCGGCTAACTATTCTATGCTTTTAGAGGATTAAATACAATGTAAATTATGACTAATTGGTAATCGACACAACAGGAATACAGGAATCATTGATTAAGCATATCTCTATCTATCACATACTTTGTACATACTGATTACACAATAGTGTCATGCCGGTATATAATTGCACTTCGTTCGACTATTCTGTGATAATGTCCAAAGTTACAATTATTAAACCCAGAAACTCCAGCATAGAACTGCCTCTTTATTCGACAAAAGTACCGGCTGGTTTTCCATCGCCTGCTGAAGATTATCTGGGTGATACAATTGATTTAAACAACTATCTGATTCATAACCATGAGTCTGCATTTTTTGCCAAAGTTGAAGGCGACTCAATGATTGATGCTGGCATTTATCCTGGTGATTTAGTTGTAATTGACCGTTCCGTTTCTGCCAAAGACGGGCATATTGTGATTGCGGCTATTGATAATGAATTCACTATCAAGCGTTTGTCCACAAAAGATGGAATTCGTCTGATTCCTGAAAATAAAAACTACAAAGAAATCGTTCTCAATGGCGAGACGGAGCTAATCATTTGGGGCGTTGTTACCGGATTGGTTCGCAAATTTTGAGAAATGAATAAGTTATAATTCCCAAATGATTGCTTTGTGTGATGTCAATAATTTTTATGTCAGTTGTGAACGGGTATTTAATCCTGCTTTACACAACCGTCCTGTTATTGTGCTCAGCAATAATGACGGTTGTGCTGTGGCTCGTTCAAATGAAGCTAAACGTCTGGGAATAAAAATGGGGCAACCTCTTTTTGAAATCAAGAATTTAGTCAAAAAACATGCTGTAATTGTGTTATCATCGAACTACGCTCTATACGGTGATATGTCACAACGTGTGGACAGTATTATTTCGTGTTATTCCGACCAGATTGAGAACTATAGCATTGACGAAAGTTTTATCCGCTTTTATGGTTTTGAACATCTGGATTTAACTGAACACTGCCAAATTCTCAGAAAGCAAATTTTACAATGGCTAGGATTGCCTGTTTGTGTTGGAATTGCCCCTTCCAAAACACTGGCAAAAGTTGCCAACCATTATGCAAAGAAATACAAAGGCTACAATGGCGTGTTAAAACTGGATGAGGAGAGCCGTATCCAAAAAGCTCTTCATCAACTACCGGTTAACGAAGTTTGGGGCGTTGGCAGACAATTGACTCAACAGCTGAATATGATAGGTATTTTTACTGCTTTACAATTGCGTGATAGTGATTTAAAAACCATGCGGAAACGCTTTTCAGTTGTGCTTGAAAAAACCATTATGGAATTACGAGGAATCAGCTGTATTGATTTCGATGCCGAGCCGAAAAACAAGCAGCAAATTATTTGTAGCCGATCATTCGGTGAGCATATCACTGAAATAGGTTTATTGAAACAAGCCATTGCTTATCATACTGCCCGAGCCTGCGTTACGTTGCGGGAACAGAAATCTCTGGCACGAAATATCACCATCGTTATCCGAACCAGTTTTTATAAAGACCCACAACAAAAATACGGCAAAAGTATCTCAATTCAATTGCCTTATCCAACGGATGATACCTCTCAGTTTTTACAAGCTGCCATGCTGGGACTGGAGAGAATTTTCAAAAAAGGTTATAACTACAAAAAAGCAGGGATTGTTCTCAATGATATTTCAGACTCAAGATTTGTACAAACAGACATATTCACACCTAATAGTAATACCAATCATCAAGTCATGAGTATCATGGATCAAATCAACAATCGCTTTGGCAAAGGAACCCTTATCAACGCTCAACAAGGTTTTGGCAAACAATGGCAAATGAAATCCGAAATCAAGTCACCGGCGTACACAACAAGTATAGATGAGGTGATTCGAGTGTTTAACTAAAAAATTATTCCTTAAACTATATCAACTACTCTGTTTATTAATTGTTACCTCTGTTCCTTCACGAAGTGTTTCTGCTCCGCGAATGACAATTTGATCGCCGGTTTTTAATTCTCCACTCACTGCGACTAGATGACCAAGGTTGGTACTTGTGGTGACGACTACTTTTTCAACTTTGTTTTCTTCATTCACACGATAGACAAAAGTGCCTTCTTCACGCAAAACCAGTGCATCTTGATGAATAACCATTGAGACTTTTGGCATCTGAATCGGAACAGCAACACTAACTAATTGCCCTATTTTAAAATTGCTGTTTTCTTCAATATCCAGTCTGAGTTCATAAGACTGATTGCGGTTATTAGATCCGGGAAGTAATGACTTAACTTTACCTTTTTGGGAAACTCCAAGTGCAAAAACATCAAGCTCTTGACCAGTTTTAATGAATGATGTGTACCGCAAAGGTAATTGCACTCTGATTTCCAAATTATCTGTGTCAACAAGATTCCCAATGACTGTTCCTGCAGCAACTGTTTCTCCTTCACGGTGAAGTCTCTGTGTGATAACTCCATTGTATTTTGCATGGATTTGCGATTTTGATATTTGTTCTTCAATTTGTTCCACTCGCAGCTTTGCCACAGCCAAATCACTAACTGCAACATCTTTTTGCGATTCAATTTGTTCAACAGAGTTTTCTGAAACTGTTTTTGCTCTAACTAAATTTTGTTGTCTCTGTAAATTTGTCTGCAAATACTTCAGTTGAACTTCTGCACGAGTAATGAGTGCTTTTTGTTCCTGAAGTTGTAAATCAAGAGTATTTGTGTCCATTCTGGCAATTACATCGCCTGTTTTAACAATTGTTCCAGGCTCTGCAACAAATTCTAATTGCCCTGAAATTGCTGCTGTCAATTGTAATTCATTGATACTGAAAACATTTCCGGTCATCGGCATTGTTGGAACAACTTCGGTTTGTTTAACTAAATCGGTTTCAACCGGCATAGCAGGAGCTGTAGCTACAGGCTGAGCAAATAACCTGAAAGACACTATCAGGAAAAAAACAATTACACGTTTCATAAGCGATTCTCCGCATTTTCTAATGGAGGTGAAGAAGGTTTAAATTTTTTCTTAAATTTGTTGCTCAGACCATGGAAAACATCTCCTTGTTCTCCCATTCTGAGCAAACTGGGCATTAACAGCAATGTAAAAAACATACTAAATACCATTCCTCCTATAATGACCGTTGCCAGTCCGCGATAAATATCTGATCCCACTCCAGGGATTAACAGCAATGGCAACATACCGACGATACTTGTTAAAGTGCTCATATAGACGGGGCGAGATCTCAATAACACGGCTTGTTTGACCGCATCGGAACGAGACAACCCTTCGGATTCACCATCGCGTGTTTGACTCACCAGTAATATCGCGTTATTAACAACCAGACCTAACAAGATAATGAAACCAATCATCGTCAACATATCCAACGACTGATAAGAAATCATATTCAGAATTTTTAATGCGACAATTCCTCCGGCAAGCGCTAAAGGCATTACTGTAATCACAAGCATGCTGTCTTTAAGCGATTTAAAAATTGCTGCCATAATTAAGAAAAGAATAATGACAGCAAGTATAAAGTTTTTCAGCATATCTCCCAAAGCAGACTCCAATCTGTCAGCACTACCTTTGTACTGGACCGAAGCTCCATCCGGCAGTAGTTGTTTGATCTGAGGCGTTACTTGGTTTAGTAAAACATCAAGTGCCTCTTCGACAGTCATCGTATCTATAGGCAAAACTTGAAGACTTACAGTTTTTTGCCCATCTATGCGTTGTAATTGAGTTGGCCCGACAGTTCGTTTAATTGTTGCTAGTGAACCAATTGTTTGAGCTCCGGCTAATGGTGTGGAAATCGGCAGCGCTGCAAGTTGATCGGGATTTGACCATGTATCAGAACGTAAAATCATGTTATAACGGTTGTTACCATCAAAATATTCCCCCACAAACATACCTCCGGTAAAAGCTCGGATAGCATTAGCCACATCCCTTAAATTAAGCCCCGCTTCACTGATAAATCGTTCATTGGGAATGATTTGAAGTTCTGGTTCCGATAATGACAAACCACTTAAAGGTCGAACCACAGCTCCGGGAAGCTCTTGTTGCAGAATTCCCATGCTTTGTCTGGCAACATTTAACAAAGCAGAAACATCCGGACCTTGCAAGTTAACATTGATTGAACGTCCTCCATTATTTCCAACTCCCAAAAGTGAAGCTCTGCTGGGAAAAGCTTGAGTATCAGGAATTCCTGCAAGAAACCCATCTCTCAACATGGACACAAAAGTCTCAGTGTCTTCGGGATTGAGCGGATACAAGTATAAAATTGAGCCCGCACCGAAAAAGGACAAATTATAACCTTTGATGTATGGCTCTTTTATATGTTCCATGTGCGGCTTGAGTCTTTCTATAATTTCTTTGGCGATTTCTTTATCAAAAATCTCAGCAGTCATTCCCGGAGGTGTATTAAAAAATGTCTGCACCGCATCAGCCTTTGCAGGAGGCAAAAAATCAGCTTTCGGCATCAGCCATACTGAAAGCCCGATTGTCAATGACAACAATCCTGCACTCCAAAACAATCTTCTGTTTGTCGAATCAGTAAACTTCATTACCAAATTGGTTATGTTTTCCCACATTGAAGCAAATGGATCTTTGTATTCAAAGTCCTGCATCCACTTTCGACTGGCAACCGGAATAATAGTTATTGCTGCTATGAACGATGCCAATACGCTGACAGAAAGGGTAATTGCCAAATCAGAAAACATCTGCCCTTCCATACCTTCGAGAAACAAAATAGGCAAAAAAATTGCAATCGTTGTCATTGTTGAAGCAAACAAAGCTCCTTTAACTTGATTACTTCCTTTTAGTACTGCATCAAACCTTGAAAGTCCTTGCTGCCGATATCGAACAATATTTTCCTGAACAATGATAGCAGCATCCAGAATCAAGCCGACAGAGAATGCCAGACCCGCCAAAGAAATCACATTCAGGGAAATATCAAATATTTTCAATGTGATGAATGAAACAAATAACGAGATTGGAATACTCGTAGCAATAATCAGAGTTGATCTTCGATCACGCAAAAACAGCCATAAGGTTGCCAACGATAATACGACACCCAAACCCAGATTATTTTTCACCAAATCAATAGCTCTTCGGATATAAACTGATGAATCATAGCTTAATTCTAATGTTAACTTGACGTCGTTTAAGGCTCCTTCATTCAGCTCTTTAATCGCAACATTCAGCTCATCAAGAATTTCAATGGTATTGGAGTCGTTCCCGCCTTGCAAAGTGATGTAGTAGGACGAATAACCATTCCTTTTATTCACTCCGACAATATCAGCCGGGATTTTTTCAACAGTTGCGATTTCATTGAGATGAATCGGTCGACCATCCACCCAACTCACTATCAGATTTCCTAGCTCCTCAATTTCATACTTTCCTAAAAACCGAACTGTATATTGCCTGCGGCCAACATTGGCAACGCCGGCAGAAACATCTGAAGTGCTTGAAATTGCCTGAGCAACACTCGAAACCGGAACTCCCAATGCCGCAGCCTGAAAAGGGTCAAAGTTGATTCTGACTTCATAAGGTCTGCGTGATTGCATATTGACACGACTCACACCCGGAATTCTTGCTAACCGAGCTTCAACAATATCATTAAGAACTGTTTCATATTTTTCAGCCGAATAGTCCGGATTGGGGTTATCGGGATGCGGATATATTTGTAATGAAGCCACATTGGGCTGTCCCTGTCCACCAACTGCGACGAAAGGCTCACCCGCATCGACCGGTAAAGGTGGTGACTGATTCAAATTATTGATTACATTTATCAAAGCCGCATCCATGTCAGTATCTTGCTCAAATGTCAGAGTGATATTGGCAAAACCACGGTTAATATTACTGGTAATTTCCTTCAAACCAGGAGTTCGTCTTAAAATGGTTTCCTGTGGCTCAACAATATTAGATTCCATTTCAGCCGGGGCTGCGGTTCTCCAATTATTGAAAATTGAAATCTGGGGCTGTGATAAATTGGGTAAAAGCTGAATGGGTCTATCTTTAATGGAAATATATCCAAAAAGTGAAATCAGTGCGATAACAACAGCAAGTGCTGCCGGGTTATTTAGGCTTGCTTTTGTAAAATTCATGGCTTTTCCCCAGTTTTAGTACCATTGGCAGGTATTATAGGCATGTCAAAGCTATGAATAGAATGGGCAGAAAGTCATGAATTTATCTATAATGAATATTTCATAATATAATTCCACGATAATATCATTGAAAATTTCAGTAACTATTAAGTTAAGAAAATTCTAACAATAGCAGCAAAAATCATAACAATAACTATCGCCGTGATAACTATAAACATCATGTATATGAAGATAATATCTCTAATTTGCAATTGTTTTTGGCTTGAAATTTTATGGAAGTTTAATAATTGTAGGATTAACATTGATAACAAAGTCAAACTTAATATAAGAAACCCTGAAGCTTTTACTAAACTAAATTCCTTGATTTTATATCCAGCTTTTCCTGGGTCAAATAACTCCATAGCAATCATAACGATTACAATTTGGAAGATGGGGCTTTTAATGATTTTTAACATAGTTCTCAAGCTCTTTTTGTATCTCCTTATCAAATGACTGCTCTTAGATTATGTCTCCTTGATTATGCTAAAATCATTTTTTTTGTTTATTGAGTTCAGATAAATCCCATTCAGCTTTTTTCGCGTTTTTGATTATGGTATCGACTGATTTCAAGGTTTTAGTATCAAGTTTCTGTCCTTGATTATATGATTGACATTAAAAGATTGCGTAAAATATTTTTAACATGCTAATGTTCATATTTATTTTTATTTTAGTTTATGATAGCATCACTACAAATCAAACTAAGCAAGGTAATTGGGTATGAAAAGTAAACATATTGTGGGTATTGCTGTTTTTTTAATATTTTCAGCAAATGTTAGTGCTTTAAATAAAGAAGAAAATGCACAAAGATTAAACCAGATCGATGCAGAAATTAATGCTGCAAAAGCGTCAGGAAATACATCCGAAGTTGATGCCTTACTTAATGAATACCAGAGTATATCAACAAGTCTTGGCGGAGATGTAACTGTCAGTAATGCAGGAGGGATAGCAAACCCTAATTACAACTCAGTTCGCTCAGTTCCACCTGTTCCTTTGTACACAAATTTAACAACAACCAACTTTTCTGACACGCCAAATTTGGCAATACCAGACAATGGTTCTACACAAACTGGCATTAATGTCTCCGTTGCAGATACTTATCTCTGGGATTTGGATGTCTCATTAGAAATTACTCACACTTGGTCTGCAGATTTGGATATTACATTGACCTCACCCAGTGGGACTGTGATAACACTCACAACAGATAATGGTGGTGGGAATGATAATGTTTTTAACGGAACATTATTTGATGATGACGCAGTTGATGTCGATCCTGCGAATACTGTAACAGATTTTGCATACACAAATCTGGTCACTGCCACACCATTGGTACCGGAAGAAGCTTTAGCAGCCTTTATAGGTGAAGATCCCAATGGCACCTGGTTATTAGACATTGCTGATGATACTGGCGCAGATACAGGGATCTTGATCAACTGGTCTTTGGATATCAGTACTTTGGATGGAGATTTAGTGAATGATTCTGTTGTCACAAATACTAGCAACCCTGCTGCTGCTATTAATGATAATACACTGCTTCAGGACACTATAGCTGTAAATACAGTCAATACAGTGATTTGTGATTTGAGTGTTGAAACTAGTATTACGCATACCTGGTCTGCTGATTTGGAAATTAGCCTTATCTCTCCGTCTGGCACTGAAGTACGAATAACAACGGATAATGGAGCCGGTAATGATAATGTTTTCAATGGAACAGTATGGGATGACAATGCTGATACTCCAGTTACTGATGCAACCTATTCAAATGGGGTAACTGCGACACCATTAGTGCCGGAAGCGGCGTTTGGAGCTTTTATTGGAGAAAATCCCAATGGTAACTGGACATTAAATATATTCGATGACGCTAATGGTGATACCGGAAATTTAGCCAGCTGGACATTGGATATTACAACGTGTAAAGGATTGTCTGCTGTTGCAGGTTCTTCGGTTGCCAATGGAAACTTAATGGATTTCGGTAATAATCCGACTTTCTCATTCAATATGACAAATGATATGACTGCAAACCAAGATCTTGCAAATATTCAATGTTCATTTTCTGGTGGCGATGCCGGTCAGTTTTCTGTAACAACGGCAATGCCAGCAGGACCGGTTGCTCCGGGAGGAGCCACAGTTATCGATTTGGCAGTAAGTGCAGTTCCGATCAATACCACCTATTCAAGCACACTCAATTGTAGTTTTGATAATGATTTTGATGACTCATCATTCAGCTGGCCTGTATCTGCATCCGGGTTAGACAGCGCCATCGCTGGTTCGAATCCAGTAAGCGGAACTCCAATCAATATGTCTTTTAACTCCCCATCGTTTTCTATCATAATGAGTAATGACGCTTCTGCCCTACTCGACTTGTCAAATATTCAATGTGGTTTTACAGGAGGAAATGCTTCGGAGTTCTCTGTCATAAGTGCAATGCCTGCAGGACCATTGGCTCCAGGAAGTCAAACCACTCTAGACTTTATGTCCAACATACCACCAAGCAATACAACTTGGAATACGACACTGGTCTGTACATTTGATAATGATGTTACTGTTGCATCATTTGATTGGCCTGTTGGAATTTCCGGCCCTATAGTAATTCCAACTATAAACAATTATGGTTTGATTATTCTCTTATTCCTGATTGGAATATTTGGGTTTGTCTTCATCTCCAGATTGAAAACTGAATAGTCTGGAATTTTCATTGACAAACACATGAATTCATCATGTACACGAAACCCTCTTCATGAGGGTTTCGTTTTTTTTATCAACAGGTTAATTGTTGTTGAATTAAAAAAAAATTACTGAAATCATTTCAGCATGGCAATCATTAAATATTTTGGTTAGCTCAATTTATAATCGCTAAGTTCACTGAGTAACTCATCTTTTCGGGCTTGATCAGCAAAGCTGCCATTGATGGCATTTTTGGCCATATGGATGATTTCGTTTTTACCTATTGTGGTGTTTTCGGCAATTCCAATCATGTTTTCGTTTAGATTTGCACCAAAATGCGCCGGATCATCGGAATTGATACAAACATTTAAACCTTTTTTCAACATGATTGGCAATGTGTGTTGCGATAAAGAATCAAAAACTTTAAGGGCGACGTTAGAGCACGGGCAAACGGTTAACGGAATTTGTGTTTCAACCAGATAATCAACTAATTTATCATCTTCCAGACAACGGACACCGTGATCAATACGATCAACCTGAATATCCTTAATTGCTGACCAAATATATTCCGGAGGTCCTTCTTCTCCGGCATGAGCAATCACTTTGATTCCGGCATCGTGAACTTTTTTGAAGGTATCTTTGAATAAAGACGGCGGATACGGAACTTCAACCGCCGAAAGCCCGATAGCCAGAATTTTTTCTTTGTGTGGCAATAACAATTCCAAATCCTTTTGTGCCACATCATTGCCCAAATGACGGATAAAACAAGGCATAAATCCACCGGTAATGCCATAATTTTTCTTCGCATCGGTAAAAGCTCCGTGCAAAGCATTAATGACAAATTCAGCCGGATAACCGTAATCCACATAAGTTCGAATATCACAATGAACTTCAGTATGTCTGATATTTTGTTCAACACAGGTTTGAAAATAATTCATGCAGACATCGTACAAATCCTGCTCGGACTGAATCACTCGTGTGCCCAGCATATACATCTCAATGAACTCAGTTAAGTTGTTGAATTTATAGGCTTTCACCAATTCTTCAACGGAGTTGTATTTCAATTTGTAATTATTTTTATGTGCTAATTTCCATAGCATCTTAGCATCCATCGAACCTTCCACATGCATGTGAAGCTCAACTTTTGGCATGTTTTTAATAAATTCAATCATGCTAATTTTTAACCGGTTTTGGTTGTGGACGTGTGAAAACAAAAGAATTTTCATTGGATGTCGATGCATCAAATTTGTAATTCTCGTAGTTAAAATCTTTTAATCCATCAACAGTTTCGACACGATTTCTAACAATGAAATCTGTCATCATGCCCCGCGCTTTTTTAGCAAAAATTGCAATGATTCGAGCTTTGCCATCTTTGACTTCCTTAAATGCCACATTGATGACTTTTGCATTGAGTTTCTTGGGTTGAACCGACTTCCAATATTCGTTAGAAGCCAAATTCACCAATACTTTTTGCGAGTGAGTTTTAAATTCATCATTCAGCAAATTGGTAATACTTTCTCCCCAGAATTGATATAAGTCTGCACCTTTGGAGTTTTCCAACTTGGTTTTCATTTCCAAACGATACGGTTGAATCAAATCCAAAGGGCGCAAATATCCATACAATCCTGATAAAATCCGAACATGATTTTGAGCATATTCAAAATCCTGTTGAGCCATGCTGCTAGTGTTAATACCCGAATAAACATCGCCTTTGAAGGCAAAAATTGCCTGTTTGGCATTTTGTTGATTAAAAGGGAGACCAAAATCTTTATAGCGTTGGAAATTCAGTTCCGCCAAATTATCACTCAAAGACATCATTTTTTTGATTTCCTCAACTGATAGTTTTCTCAGCTGCTTTATCAGTTTTTCGCTGTCTTTTAGTTGCTGTGGAATTGTAAAAGCATTCGTCGGAGCAGCAAGCTCAAAATCCTGCCCTTTAGATGGTGAAAGTGTTATCAGCATATATTTTTGTACCATGAAACAGCCGAACATTATACTCATAAATCGTGCATTTAACTGGTAGAGTTCTACTATTTTGCGTAAAATGACTGCCTTTCAAGTTTTTTTACACAGGATTGAATGAATAACGATTATCTTGATTTTGAACAACCATTGGCTGAATTAGAAGCGAAAATTTCTGAACTGAGAAATGTCAGCGACGACAATGCCATGAACATTGATGATGAAATTCATCGTCTGGAAGAAAAACTCAAACACAAAACTGAACAAATTTTTTCCAACCTGTCTGATTGGCAGATTTCACAATTAGCTCGCCACCCAAAAAGACCTTATACCAAAGACTACATCAAATTATTGATGACAACTTTTGATGAACTGCATGGTGACAGAGCTTTTGCCGATGATCCTGCGATTATTGGTGGTTTGGCAGAATTCAGAGGAAAACCGGTTATGGTTATCGGTCATCAAAAAGGTCGTTCAACCAAAGAAAAAATCCGCAGAAACTTCGGCATGCCTCGTCCGGAAGGTTATCGTAAAGCATTGCGCTTAATGAAAATGGCGGAACGATTTGGTATTCCTATTTTAACCTTTATCGACACACCGGGTGCTCATCCGGGAATTAGTGCCGAGGAACGCGGACAAAATGATGCGATTGCCAGAAACTTATCTGTCATGTCTGATCTGAAAGTACCAATCATTTCAACGGTTATCGGTGAAGGTGGTTCCGGAGGAGCTTTGGCAATTGGTGTGGGTGACTGTACAATGATGCTGGAATACAGCACTTATTCGGTAATATCACCCGAAGGTTGTGCTTCGATTCTATGGAGAAGTGCGGAGAAAGCCAGTGAAGCCGCTGAGGCATTATCCATCACTTCAAAGAAACTGAAAAAACTCAAACTGATAGATAAAATCATAGAGGAACCACTAGGTTCAGCTCACAAAGATATTGAAAAAGTCGCTGAATCCATGGGCGACCAAATCGAGAAAGAACTGGAAAAACTGCAAAACACAGACATCAACGAACTTCTCGAAAGACGTTATGCAAGACTTATGAGTTATGGTGTGTTCAACGACTCTGAACATTAATAATATCACAGGCAACCTGCCTCCAAACTCAGGTTGCCTGATTGCCTACAGCGGCGGTGCTGACTCAACCGCACTTCTTCATCTGTTTTCCAAACTCGAAAATATCACAGCAATCCACATCAATCACAATATTAACCCCAATGCTAAATCATGGGAAAATCATTGCCGAAAAACCTGTGAACAACTTGGAATTGAACTAATTATCGAACAAGCGCAATTACCGGATAAAAGTGAAAATTCATGTCGAATCGCCCGATATGAATTTTTCAGAAAACATCTCAAAGAGAACCAAATTCTCCTCACCGCTCATCATGCTCAGGATCAAGCCGAAACCATTTTACTCAAACTATTTCGAGGTTCAGGGCTCAAAGGACTTTCCGGAATGGAGCAATATACGGATTTTGCCCAAGGAAAATTATATCGACCTTTGCTGGATATCTCACCGCAAAAACTTAGAGACTATTTAGTTAAAAACAACATCAATTGGATAGAGGATGATTCTAACCTTAACAACAACTATCGCCGGAATTTTTTGCGTAATCAAGTATTCCCGGAAATCCTCAAACAGTTTCCTGATGCGATTGAGAAAATCTCTCAAAGTGGCAAAAACCTTAAAACAACTTACGATTGGCTCAATGAACTCAGTTCTTCAAATACGACTTCGCTCAAATTGGAAACCTTAAATAATACGGATAAAAAATACCAAAGCACTCTGCTCTATCAATGGTTGAGCCAGAAAAATATTCCTTTACCCGATAAATCAACCATTCAACAGATTGTGCATGATTTTACCAATGCAGCGAATGACAAGAATCCACATTTTCGTAATAAATACTACCAGTTGATTCGATTCAGAGATGAAATTTTCTGTATCCAAAATTATCAAAAAATTGACGAACAGCAAGTCTATGAATGGCAATCTGATGAAATTTTCGAATTGCCAAACGGTTGTGGAACACTGCAGTATTTAGGAAAAAAATCACTGAAGTTCACTATTAAATTCAACCAGTGCGGTCAAAAAATAAAGCTATCCAACCGGAATATCACCAAATCTGTTAAAAACTTATTCCAAGAAAATCAGGTCCCTCCCTGGATCAAACATAACACGCCATTCATTTATCACAATAACCAATTAATTTCATTGGGTTTTTCATGGTCAAATACGAAAGAATTTGAAAATCAATTTAATTTTATTCCAGCTAATTTAGTCATCTAAATTCTGTTATTAACTCAATATTAACGGCTGATACATACAATAAACTTTTTCTTAAATTTCTTCACCATGCAATCATTTGTAGTCAACAAGTATTGGGAACGACATGACCGATTCAACTATCGGCATGGTGTTTCTTTGTTGATTGCTACAATATTCACAGCTTTAATTTTATCCATTCCAATCACTCTCACTCAATTTAATGATGAGCCTGAAACCATACATCTGAAATTATCGAAAGCAAAAGTGATTGAAGAAAAAAAAGAAATTATTCCTCAAGAACAGGAGTCAATAAAACAGACTCAATCTCAAATTGTTGAAAAGAAAAAACCTCAAACTGTTATCCGACCTGAAAAAATTCAAATCCCGAAAGTAAAAACAACAAAACCAGTCGAGAAAAAGGTTACTCAAAAAAAAGAAATAATTCAGCCCATACCATCAAGCGGACAAATACTGAATTCAATTGAAAACATTCCAAAAGTTTATGATTTGGGAGAAGATTTCAGTGTTCAAACAACCAATCCCTACGATTACATTTATCCGGTCATCGAGCAACCCAAATGGAATGAAGTGGTAAAAATCATTGACGAAGATGTTGATAAACCCAGAGTCGAAATGGAATTCTATTCATTTGGTGCAAAAGGTTCAATTGAAAGGTTTATGGAAAAAATCACTCCAACCAAACAATTCAAAACCAAATACGGAACCAAAATTAATTGTGCTCTCGTTTTGTTAATGCCGGTTTGTTCATGGAAATAGGGTGAAAAAATCATTCCCACTCAATCGTCGCCGGCGGTTTCGACGAAATATCATAGACTACACGCGAAACCTTATCAATTTCATTGATAATTCGACGAGAAACCAACTCCAAAAACGCATATGGCAATTCCGCCCATTTTGCTGTCATAAAATCAATGGTTTCAACGGCTCGAAGAGCAATCACATACTCATAGCGCCTTGCATCGCCGACTACACCGACTGATTTCACCGGCAAAAACACCGCAAAAGCCTGAGAAGTTTTATCGTATAAATCCCAATTGATTAATTCGCTGATAAAAATATGGTCGGCTCGTGCGAGAATCTCGGCATATTCCTGTTTGACCTCACCCAGAATCCGAACTCCCAACCCCGGACCAGGGAAAGGATGACGATAAACCATCGCTTTAGGCAATCCCAGAGCCATACCCATTTTACGGACTTCATCTTTAAATAAATCGCGAAGTGGCTCAACCAGTTTTAATTCCATATCATCAGGCAAACCTCCGACATTGTGATGCGATTTAATCACATGAGATTTTCCGGTTGCTGAAGCCGCCGATTCAATCACATCAGGATAAATCGTCCCTTGTGCCAACCATTTCACATCCGTCAGTTTACGGGATTCTTCCTCGAAGATTTCAATAAACAGATTACCAATGATTTTACGTTTTTGCTCCGGGTCATTCACACCTGCAAGCGCATTGTAGTATCTTTGTTGAGCATTCACACGCACCACATTGATATCCATGCCTTCAGCCATGGTTTGCATCACCTGATCGCCTTCCTTGTAGCGTAATAATCCGGTATCGACAAACACACACACCAAATTGTCACCAATCGCCTGATGCAATAAAGCAGCGACCACTGAAGAATCCACTCCGCCGGACAAGCCCAAAAGAACCTTGTCATTACCAACCTGTTTGCGGATATTAGCGACATGTTCTTCGATGATATTGTCGGTTTTCCACAATTTATCACAGCCACTGATATCAAAAAGAAAGCGATCAAAAATCTTACGTCCTTGTTTGGTGTGCTCCACTTCCGCATGAAACTGAATTCCAAAGATTGGCAAGTCTGTATGTTCAAAAGATGTCACCGGAGCGGTTGAAGTTTCTGAGGTTTTTACAAAACCCTCAGGCATGATGCTCACTTTATCGCCATGACTCATCCAAACATCCAGTTGATGCTCTTTTTCATCAAAAATACCAGATAACAATCGCGAATCATCGGTCACTTTAACCTGTGCGTAACCAAATTCTTTTTCATCCGATGGCACCACATCACCACCAAAATAATCCGTAATCGATTGCATGCCATAGCAAATCCCCAAAACCGGCAGATTCAGCTCAAAAACAACCGGATTGATTTTCGGCGCATTTTCCATATGCACAGATTCAGGACCACCGGACAAAATAATCGCCTTCGGATCAAACTCCCGAATCAAGGCTGCATCCACATCCCATGCCCAAACCTCACAATAAACACCCGCTTCCCGCACACGACGTGCAATCAACTGAGTGAACTGTGACCCGAAATCAATAATTAATATTTTACTACTTTTTATGTTCATTTTTTATTTACCATGAAGAACATGAAGTTCATGAAGGTTATTTTTATATATTTCACCTCTTTATTCCAGCGAAGACGAGAACCTAAAGTCCCCTCTTGAGAGGGGATTCAGGGGGGTGTTAATCATTTTCAAGTAACACAGAGCTTCACCGAGAAGACACTGAGTTACACAGAGTTTTTTGTAGGATAGGCTATGCCCATCATTCATTAATTTTTCTCAATATTTCTTAACTTATTGGTGGGCTGAGCCCAAACTTATTGGAGTAATATTAATATTCACAGAGCATTGATTTATTATCTTTCAAAATAAAAACTCTAGAAATAATCAATTCTGGTATAGCATGAGGCCATATCTCAAAAACCCTTTTATTTGATAAAACTGGGCAGCTGCTTGTCTCATGATAATTTCCTTCAAAATCAACCATATTTATATTTAATTTTATGATGTCATTAAAAGGGTTTTTTACTTCTAACATCATACCCTCTTCACCTTCATCCATTTGAGTGAAATTAAAAGTGATTGTTTTATTTGGATTTACTATTTCTTTAATCTGGTTTAAATTAACTACCTCACCTTCAATTATCTCAGCTTCTATAAAAACATTATCTCCAGGTAATAACGATATTATATTTTCAAATACAACGGGCCAGTATAAGTCTATTGTATGATCAACCAAACCATCAGATGTCATAAATTTTACTCTTTGATTCTTTCTGCAAGTATTCGTAGATGCGCAAAACTCAATCAAAGATACTTTTGTCTCCCCTGATTTTTTGTTTTGATCATTATTGTTGTTCGTTTTGACATTTTCCGAACCACAACTTATCAAAAATAAAAAAATCCATAAAAAATACAATATTCTCATTTTATTTTTCTCCAAATCAAATTATAGCTAACAAACACACCCCTAAATCCCCTCTCTAGAGGGGACTTTTAAAATTTGGATTATTGAGTATATTGGTATTAGAAATGTTCAAGGACAAGGCTGAAAATATGAGTTTATATTGAATAAACGATTATTTTTCAACGCTGTAATTGAGCATTTATAAACCAATAGACCAATAATTAAGTGCGGGTTCTGTAATTTGGAGCCTCCTTTGTTATGTTCACATCATGAACATGTGATTCTGTCATCCCCGCATTGGTAATTTTTACCATTTCCGGCTTTTCTTTCATCTCATCAATATTCTGACAACCGACATAACCCATAGAAGCTCGCAAGCCACCCATGAGCTGATGCACCACAGGAGCCAATGCTCCTTTGTAGGCCACACGCCCTTCGATGCCTTCGGGTACAAGTTTTTCCGCACTCACTTCATCCTGGAAGTATCTGTCTTTTGAGCCTTTGTCCATCGCTCCTAATGAGCCCATACCACGATAGGCTTTGTAACTTCTTCCCTGATACAGCTCGACTTCACCGGGTGACTCTTCTGTTCCTGCGAATAATCCACCGGCCATAATCACACTCGCACCTGCTGCTATGGCTTTGGCAACATCACCGGAATAACGTATTCCGCCATCAGCAATCAAGGGAATATTTTTGGCTTTTAAAGCCTGAGCGACATTATCAATAGCAGTAATTTGCGGAACGCCGACTCCGGCAACGATTCGTGTGGTACAGATTGATCCCGGACCCACACCAACTTTGACACAATCAGCTCCGGCTTCTACTAATGCAAGGGCTGCTGCTCCTGTAGTGATGTTTCCGGCAACAATTTGAACATCTTTGAAATTGTTTCTAACCCATCTGACCCTATCAATCACACCTTGTGAATGCCCATGAGCAGTATCAACCACTAACACATCCACACCGGCTGCCACTAATGCTGTGCACCGCTCTTCAGTATCACCACCGGCACCAACTGCTGCTGCAACCACTAATTGTTCATCTGAATCTTTCACCGCTAATGGGTGCTCTTTTGATTTCTGCATGTCTTTAACAGTGATTAAGCCTTTAAGCTGAAAATCATCATCAACGACTAAAACCTTTTCAATTCGGTGTTTGTGAAACAGTTGTTTAACCTCTTCGGTATCTGCTCCTTCTTTAACTGTCACCAAATTATCTTTGCGTGTCATAATGTTATAAACAGGATCTTCCAAAACTCTTTCAAAACGCATGTCTCTGCTGGTAACAATTCCAACTAATCCGCTGCTATCTACAACCGGAACGCCTGAAATACGGTGCTTTCTGGTAATTTCCAAAACATCACGAATACTAGTATCGGGAGTGACGGTTATTGGATTTTTAATCACGCCAGTTTCAAATTTTTTGACGATACTGACTTCTTTGGCTTGTTCTTCAATACTGAGGTTTTTATGTATGACACCAATTCCGCCCAATTGAGCCATTGTAATTGCTAATCTGGATTCCGTTACGGTATCCATTGCCGCAGAAACCAGGGGAATATTTAACTTGATTTTTTCAGTTAATCGGGTGGACAAGTCAACATCTTTGGGTAAGATATTGGAGTAGGCAGGAACGAGCAAAACATCATCAAAGGTAAGAGCATCTGAGATAATACGCATGATACAAACTCCGAAGGTTGAATTTATAAAAAATTCGGCGCATTCTACCATAACCTATCACAGGAATAAAAAATAGATGCCAATAAATTCAGGAAAAACTCCCGAAAATGCATTCACACCTGCCGGTTTGAATCATATATCTAAGCAATTGCTTGAAAATGAGTTGGGTTCGGTCTGGGTTCGTGGTGAAGTCAGTAATGCCAATAGTAATCAGAATTTACATATTTATTTTTCTCTGAAAGACGAAAACGCCTCTTTAAGTTGTGCTTTTTTCAAGAATGCCAACTTCGCCAATCAACGTGTCAAAAACGGTGATAACTTGCTGGTTTACGGACAGGTTTCACTTTTTGAAAAAACGGGGAACTATCAAATTATCGTCAAACGCATTGAATCTTCCGGAATTGGCGATATGGCAAAAGCATTTGCTGAATTAAAGATTAAACTGGAATCCATGGGTTATTTTGATCCTTCCAAAAAGAAAAAAATACCATCGGTTATCAATTCTATAGGAATTGTGGCTTCTCAGTCATCGGCTGCTGTTCGGGATGTTTTGAATGTCATAAGACGCAGAAACCCGTTACTCAATGTAAAAATTTATCATGCTTCAGTTCAGGGAGAAAATGCTGTTGGGGAAATCATAGATGCTTTATTGATGGCAGATATCGGCTCTCATGATGCAATATTGCTCACTCGAGGTGGTGGCTCTCAGGAGGATTTATGGACTTTCAACGATGTTTCTATTGCTCAAACTCTATTTAATTTGAGCACGCCTTGTGTATCTGCCATTGGGCATGAAAGAGACACGTCCATTTCTGATTTGGTCGCAGATGTTTCAGCAATCACTCCGAGTGCCGCTGCTGAATTGTTGACACCGGATATGGAAAACCTGAAAACCCGATTGGAAAACAATATCAAAGTTCTGCAAAGAAACATGCAAATCCATCTCAACAACTATTCTCAACAATTAGACATCAACTTTCATAAACTACAAAAATCGCACCCAAAAGTCAGAATCTTGACAGAGAAAAAAGAGTTGCAAAATCGTTTTGATAAGCTGAAATCTCTATTTAATAACCAAAATGATGAAAGAGGCCGAAAACTCAACCACGTTTTATTGAAACTAAAAAAACACGACTTTGCCATTGGCGAGAATAAAATCTCAATGCATTTAGCTGAAAAAAGACTCGCTATTACCATGCAACAAAAGCTGGATAATAGCCATAATAAAATTGCGAATCTTTCCCATGCTTTAGACAACCTCAGCCCATTATCAACACTTTCTAGAGGTTATTCCATCACATTAAAGGCTGGTAGTAAAAGCATTATCAAATCAACTGATGATGTTAATGTTGGCGATGTTATTGAATCTATCGTTGATAAAGGGCGAATCCAATCGACGGTCATAACAACTTATCATTCAGAAAGTAAGGAAAATCATTGAAACAACTGTTACAAACTGAAACTTTAGAGGAAATTATTAAGAAAAGCACGTTTATAGCAATCGTGTCCCCGGTTTCATCGGTGCAACAGGCTCAGGACTTTCTACAACAACATTCTAATTTGACTGCAACTCATAACTGCTGGGCGTATCAAATCGGACAGGAATATCGTTTCAATGATGATGGTGAACCATCAGGAACAGCCGGAAAGCCCATTCTCAATGCGATTACCGGTCAGGAGTTTGATAATACAGTTGCTTTGGTGATTCGGCACTATGGTGGAATCAAACTGGGAACCGGAGGTTTAATGCGAGCGTATGGAGGAGTGGTCAGTCGTTGTTTGCAACAAGCGGATTTTGAGCCCATAAAGCATTATTCGGAATTTTCTTTATCTGTTCCTTTTGCTTTGACGCAGAGCATATACAATTTAGTGAGAAACTTCAATGCCGAAATTAACAGTGAAAGCTATAATAATAGCGGAGCCGAATTGAACATTAGAATTTTGAATGAAGAACTTGAATCTTTCAAAACTCAGGCTGTGAATTTATGTAAGGGAGATATCAATTTCTTGGTTGAGAACTAAGATAAGAAAAGAGTTATTTCTTATTTTGAATCGAGTCCATGACTCTTTCTTTTAAATCTTTTCCGGGTTTGAAATGAGGTGCATACTTAATACCCAAAGCGACGGATTCGCCGGTTTTCGGATTGCGACCCATGCGTGGTTTTCTTTCTCTCAGAGTAAAACTGCCAAATCCTCGAATTTCGATACGATCACCGGATGCAATCGCTGAACTCATGGTATTGACTAATTCTTTCACAGACAAGGTCACATCCGACTTCAAAAGACCGGAGTCGGCAAATTTATCACAAAGAATGTTAATGAGTTCGGATCTGGTTATACTCTTCATAGCTTACTTATTATAAACACATAAAACAAAAAGAAAAGCACCTAAATAAAAATAGGTGCTTTCTTGCTCACAATTTTATCAGATATCAATTACCTTGTGTAATATCTATCTCAATTATTGATCCATTTTTTCTTTTAACAAGTCACCCAGGCTTGTAGTGCCTGAACTTGCGTCCTTATAATCCTTAAGAACTTGACTCATTTCATCAGCTTCTTTGGCTTTGATTGAAAGGGTCAAAACTTTCTTACGTCTGTCCATTCCGACAAACTTAGCTTCAATTACATCGCCTTCTTTCAGGATTTCTGAAACATCAGTAACTCTGTCTTTAGAAACATCAGCTGCTTTAATTTGTCCCAGAACACCTTCTTCCAGTTCAACAACAGCTGCTTTGTCTGTCACTTCCTTAACAACACCTTTAACAAGGCTGCCTTTAGGATGACTTGCAACATAAGAACCGAAAGGATCTTGTTCCATTTGTTTGATGCCCAATGAAATACGCTCACGCTCTGAGTCAACTACCAATAACATGGCTTCTACAGTATCGCCTTTTTTGTATTTACGAATCGCAACATCATCAGCTTCATTCCATGAAATGTCAGACAAATGAACCAAACCATCAATTCCGCCTTCAAGACCGATGAAAATACCAAAATCAGTGATTGATTTGATTTTACCGGAAACAACATCACCTTTTTCATGACCACTTGCAAACGCATCCCAAGGATTTGGTTTACATTGTTTCATGCCCAATGAGATACGACGTTTGTCTTCTTCGATATCCAGAATAGCAACTTCAACTTCATCACCAGGTTGAACCACTTTCGCCGGATTGATGTTTTTGTTTGTCCAGTCAATTTCTGAAACGTGAACCAAACCTTCGATTCCATCTTCAATCTCAACAAAACAACCGTAATCGGTGATATTAGTCACACGACCAAACATGCGTGAACCTACAGGTAATCTGCGTGCGATATCTTTCCAAGGATCTTCACCCAATTGTTTCAGACCTAATGAAACACGGTTTTTATCTTTGTCGAATTTAAGAACACGAACTTCAAGCTCTTGCCCGATTTCAACAACTTCCGAAGGATGATTGAAACGCTTCCAAGACATATCAGTAATATGTAACAGACCGTCAATTCCACCCAAATCAAGGAACGCACCGTAATCAGTAAGATTTTTAACAATCCCTTTAACAATCGCTCCATCAACCAGAGTTTCAAGTAATTTATCTCTATCTTCTGAGTATTCAGTTTCAACAACTGCACGACGTGAAACAACAACATTGTTACGACGTTTATCCAATTTGATAACTTTGAATTCTAGATCTTTACCTTCAAGGTAACCAGGATCTCTGACAGGACGGACATCAACCAATGAACCCGGTAAGAAGGCTCTTACACCGTTCATATCAACGGTAAAACCACCGCGAACTTTACCTGTAATTTTACCTAAAACGATGTCTGCATTGTCGTGAGCAACTTGTAAATGCTCCCATACCAACATACGTTTGGCTTTTTCACGAGAAAGAATGGTTTGTCCATAGCCGTTTTCGTATTTTTCAAGTGCTACTTCAACTTCAGCACCCACTTCAACATCAACTTCATCATCATCGTTTCTGAATTCGTCCAGTGAAATAACACCTTCAGATTTCAAACCCGCATCAATAACTGCATAGCCATTTTCAATGTCAATGACTTTACCTTTGATGATAGTTCCGGGAAGTAAGTTTTTTGTAGTCAGGTCTGACTCAAGCAGCTGTTCAAAATTTTCGCTCATATATTAGCTCTTTCAATGATAAGACAAATTTCATATTTAATGTCTTATCGGGTTTCTGTATTGTTTTTGCACAATACTCGTTAGTAAACATCATCTGACTGTGATTTGCTCATTGCCGATGACGACTTAAACTTTAAATTCTTTGAGAGATTATTCAGATGTTTTTTTGATAATTTTCAGGCAATACTGAAAAACTTCATTAATGCTCATATCACTGGTATCAATGATAATTGCATCCTCTGCCGGCACTAGTGGAGAGACTTTTCTGTTGCTGTCCCTTTCATCCCTGGCCGCTATCTCATTTTCAAGAGCGCGGATATTAGCATCAACCCCTTTGTTTTTCAACTGTTTGTAGCGTCTTTTCGCCCTTTCTTCGGCACTTGCGGTCAAAAAGAACTTAATTGGTGCATCATGGAAGACAACAGTGCCCATATCACGTCCATCAGCAACCAGACCGGGAGCTTGTCTGAAATCTTTCTGACGTTGTAATAAAGCGGCTCTGACTTCAGCAATTGGTGCAATTTGGGAAGCTACTGCACCACATGTTTCTGTTCTTAATTCATTGCTGACATTTTCACCATCCAGAAATACCGAAGCCGGTTCACCTGGGATAGATTGAAACGATAAATCCAGTTCTCCGGCCAATTTAACAAGTGTTTCAATATCTTTTGAATCTGTTTCAGTTTTAAGAGCCTTCAAAGCAATTGCCCGATAAATCGCCCCGCTATCCAGCAAATGCCAACCCAAATAATTGGATAATAAAGACGCCAAAGTACCCTTTCCTACTCCGGAAGGTCCATCAACGGTAATGACAGGGATTGTTTTCAACTTACTTAGATAAATTTAAAAAGTGAATTGTACCATTATCGCAAACATCAATCGAATTCTATAATTATATTTAATGATTTAATAAATCCAAAGAGAGTATGATTACAGTTTCAAGCTGCAACTGCGGGTAATTCTTCTTATAGGTACTATTCTACGCTAACGATACATTATAGTACTTCTAATTCAAATTATATCTACTCTACTAATTGGTGATAAAATAATCACAGCTGTGCATTCAATAAAAACATAACCAAAATTTCATATTAGCTGGTTCTTTTTGTAATGTTATTGGAGAATTGCTTAGCAACTCTCCTTATTGTTATGCTCCTGTTAAGAGAGTTTAATAATAGATGTACCCGAACCTTTATTAGTGTTACATTTCCATTCAGAATATTGAGAGTTGCATTCATTTGGCTTTGCAGATCTTCGATAGCACAATCGATCATTTCCACTGACAGTAAAACCTTTTTTTACATCAGAATATGTTTTAACCACCTGACCACTCGTATTAAGACCCGTTGTTACCTGTACCTTGCATACATTTTCAAATTTTGGTGATTCGAGTGTCACTGTCCCTGAAAGTGAAGCGTTCGCTAGTGTTAACGTAGCTGAAAGAGTTAGTATTTTAATTCGTGTCATTGTGTTTTCTCCATTGATTAATATGCGTTTTTTTATTTATTTAGTTCAAACTAACGTACTATATAAAACAAAAAGCTGAACACTATTTTACTGATTTGTAGAATAGTGTATATATTGCGACATAAATCGGAGGTTTAAGTTCATTTATTCAAACAATAGCATCTAATCGAATGACGTTCACTTTATTGTCAAAGAGGAAAATATTACACAATATCAAATCCAAGATTTTTGCAAATTTCCAAAAAATTTGGAAAAGAGGTCATTATATTCTCACAGTTTTTAACGGTGATGGGGTTCTCTGCAAATTGTCCGGCGATTAAAAAGCTCATGGCACAGCGGTGGTCATCTTCAGAGTCAACAATTCCGCCTGAGAGTTTACCGCCTTTGATGATGATTCCGTCTTCCAGTTCGTGACAGTCGCAACCGAGTTTTTTTAAACCATCTGCCATAACGGTAATTCTATCGCTTTCTTTTTTGCGCAATTCCATCGCACCTGTTAGCTTGGTTTCGCCTTTCGCCAATGAGGCTGCTATAAAAAGTATTGGAAATTCATCAATGGCAGAAGCGATGTACTCATGAGGAATTTCGATACCATGAAGTTGTGAAGATTTGACGACCACATCGGCAATGGATTCACCCGCATTAACCGTTTCATTAACTATGTCAATATCAGCTCCCATCAGTTTGAGAATATCAATCACACCCGAACGGCTGGGATTCACACATAGATTTTTAAAAGTGAGTTGCGAATTTTCCGACAAGCATGCCAAAACCATAAAAAATGCCGCCGATGAAATATCTGCCGGAACTACAACTTTTGTGGCTTTAAGCGTTTGTCCACCATGCATTTTAACCGTCAGGTTCTGTTTATCCACATCTAACTGACAACCAAATCCCTGCAACATATTTTCGGTATGATCGCGGGATAGTTTCGGTTCTGAAACCACTGTTTCACAATCGGCATAAAGACCGGCAAGTAAAATACAGGATTTCACCTGAGCACTGGCAATCGGCGATTGATAATTGACAGCTTTAAGTTTCTCCACCGGTGAAAATTTCAATGGAGCGGTCTCATTTTCATCAGATTCAATTATTGCTCCCATGATTTCCAAGGGTTTTATAATTCGTCCCATTGGACGTGCGTTTAATGATTTGTCACCAAATATTTCACTTTCAAAATTTTGTGCGGCTAAAACACCTGAAAGCAAACGCATTCCTGTTCCTGAATTGCCACAATCAATTTTGCCGGATTTTGGTGGTTTTAAACCACCTTTACCGACTCCATGAACCAAATATTTATCATCTTTTTTGACAATTTTCACACCCATGCTTTGCATCGCTCGCATGGTGGACAGACAATCAGCTGATTCCAGAAAACCACTCACTTCGGTTACACCTTCGGCTAATCCACCTAGAATCATGGAACGATGTGATATGGATTTATCACCTGGTACAACGACATCACAATTTAATTCCAACTTCTTTTGTGGAGTTGAAATCAGTGTGTTTTTAATTTCAGCCACAAACTTCTTCCATGGCTTTATCAAGCCTTTGCATTTGCGCTTGGGTGCCAATGGTGATGCGCAGATAATTGGGCAAACCATAATTTCCAACCGGACGAGTGATAATGCCACGTTTGAGTAATTCCATATAAATTCCGGAGGATTCCTGTGCGAAATCGATTAGTAAAAAATTACCTTTTGATGGAACAAAACGCAAATCCAGTTTTTGACAAGTTTGTTCCAAAATATGCATGCCTTTGCGGTTTTCAACCAATGACTTTTGCAAGAAATCCTTATCATCAATCGCGGCTTGTGCCGCAGCTAAAGCTAAAGAATTGACATTAAACGGCTCACGAATGCGATTGAGGACATTAGCAATATCCGGATTGCTCAAGGCATAACCGACACGCAAACCGGCTAATCCGTATGCTTTGGAAAATGTTCGGGTGACGACTAAATTTTTAAACTCCGAAAGCCAAAGACTGGCGTCAACTACTTCATCATCTGAAGAATATTCCAGATAGGCTTCATCAACCACAACTATCACATTTTCAGGAACTTTAGCAATAAAGTTTTTCAACACGGATTCTGATAAATGATTGCCGGTTGGATTATTCGGATTCGCAATAAAAACCAGTCGCGTGTTTTCATCAATGGCATCATACATTACATCCAAATCATGTCCTAATGGCGAATCACTATCCCAACTTTTTGCAGGAATTTGTTTATGAGTGGCACCAACAGCCTGAATTGCAAGTGGATAAACCGCAAAGCAATATTGTGAATACACAGCATTCAGTTCGGGCGTGAGAAATGCTTCAGCCAATAACACCAAAACATCATTTGAACCATTTCCCAAGGTGATGCCGTCCATTGAAATATTATGCTTAGCTGATAAGGCTTTTTTTAATTCAAAACCATTGCCATCCGGATAGAGTTCGATATCTCCAATCGCTTTTTGCATAGCTTCAATGGCTTTCGGGCTGGAACCCAAAGGGTTTTCATTGGAAGCCAGTTTGATGATGTTGGAGATTCCCATTTCCCTTTCCAACTCGGAAATCGGTTTGCCGGGAATATACGGACTGAGTTTTTGCACTCCTTTAACTGCGAGAGTTTTATAATCGAACATATCAGGATTTAATAGATTTTCAAAACCCGTTATTGTCACTTTTATTGTCTGATAAAGCAACCTCTGGGAAGAAATTACAAAAGCTATTTGTTTTGTTCGAAAAAGTTTTTAAAACCCACAATACTTAAATTTAACCATGCCAAAATCAACAAACTTCCACCAATTGGAGTAACCCACGATATCGCCGTTTTACCGATAATCACCAAAATGTATAAACCACCACAAAATAGCAAAATACCTGCTAAAAGGCTGACAATTGCGGAGCGAATCCAAAAAGTTGGTTCTTTAAATGTACTTAGCCACAACAACAAGATGGCATGTAAAATTTGAAAAATGACTGCATTATTAAACAATAAATACTGAGCTGAGCCTCTTTCGATATTGAAAAAATGACTACCCATTGCAGCCAAAATGACCGCCGTCATTCCATAGACAGCGGCAATAATAAATGAAATTTTCGATAAACTAGCTTTCTGCATTGTCATCTGCTCTGGCTTCGGTCTTATCTTCCAGCAAGTCATCAATTTTTTTATTCAAAGCATCAAACTTATAGGAAGGAATGACATAAGTCCAGTTTTGAAGTTTTTTGACAAATTCAGGAATAGACTCTGCATTTGCAAGACTTAGATTCATAAGATAATCTTCATCAACTTTAGTCATTTCCAGAGTGTATTGTGTTCCGGAAAACTCTTCAAATTGGACACTCAAGTCTGATTTCACAAATTCTGTTTTATCAATCACTTTGCTGATACTGAATTTTTGCAAACCATTTGCATAGTCACTTAAATTCACTGAAGATTTAATTTGTTTATCATCGGGAGTATTTTCTAAAGTAAAATTTTCCTCATCAGTTGATGATTTACTTAATTTAAAATCTGAATCCTCTGACTTGTAACTCACCGATTTTATTAAACTGCTATCAATATCCAGAATGGTTGTCACAATCCAATCCTTGCTTTCCAGTTTAATACTCTGCATGCCGTTTGCCAGCCAGGTTTGTTTATCGGAATTCAGTCTCACATAGGTTCCTCTTCCGGTTTGTGACTTTTTACCAAAGGCAATATTTGCCACTTGTTTTTCATCAATTTGCAGAGTCACATGTGTAGCTGCTTGTTCGCCACTTTCATCCAGTTGTAAACGGTGATAGTTTTCAGGATTAGATGTTTTCTTTTGCTTCAACGTCATCTTACGAAGTTCCAAAAGCAGGTTTGCCACATTATTGGCATCAGCAATAAAGCCTTGTTGCTCAGCAATTACCCAGTTTCCATCTTTTTTTGACAAACTAACCTGTTTATCATTTTTACTGATAACAACTCCGTTGATTTCGTTGATTTGATCTTGCAGTTCAGGAACTAACAACCGGGTAGTATCATTATCATTTCCATTATCCGATAATACAAAATAACTGCTAACTGCCAGAACCAATAAAATTCCAACCAATAGTACGTTATTTTTCATAGTGACCTCCTTTTTTTCTAGGGCGTAACCATAAAACAAAAATTCCAAATAAACTCACAATCAATGGCATTAAACCAATATTGATGATTTTCAAGTGACTTCCCAAGTCTTTGATATCTTTGTCCAGATTACGTCTGACCTCACGAAGTTTTTTACGGACTTCCAGTTTTTCATCCTGAAACTTCCTCAATTCTTCTTCCTGTTCTTTACTGAGAATCAAACGATTCTGCTGTCCTTTTTCACGTTGAATTTGAGTGAGCTTTTCTTCAGTTTCACGCAGTCTTTGTTTCAACACATTTTCCTGCTCTCTGAATTTTTTATCTGATGCCTTTTGAATTTCCATCACTTTGGTAAAAGGCCGGGCAGAGTTCTTTCTTCCCCGAATGTTTATCAAATCAGGACTACCCGCCATGTTGTCAAATAAATTAATTATCATGTTGCCATTATCCGCAAACGCAGAAAAAACTTTGCGGCCAAAGAAATTCTGACTTCTCACCCACATCTGATCAAATAAAAAGTCAGTATCGGCAAAAAGAACCACTTTAGGGTTTTCTGAGGTTTGAACAACCGAATCCTTACTCACACCTTCAATCCCATTCTGGAAAGCTGTTTTAATTTCACCGTTGAGTCTGGCTGCCAGAATATAGTTTTTGTCATCCGGTTGGTAATTCTGGAACAAAGTTGAAGGATCAAACAAAAACTTGAGTTTATCGGTATCCGTTGTTGAAGCTAATTTTGAGCTGCTTAAAATAGATTGCAGATGATCTCCTTCAAAATAACCTGAAGCTGCAATATTTACTGTACTCAGTTCCCGAGTGACGATATCTTCAGTATTAAAAGACTCACCCTCCAACGCTAAATATGCAAGGTGTCTGGTGGGTCGCCCGCCTTGGCTGGTTTGAATATTGAGCGCAAATTTATCATCCAATATCACTTTCTTCGGATCGAATTTGACATTCCATGCTTTTAACAATTTATCAAGACTCGAACTTCTGTCAGCCTGATAAGCAGCCATAGGATTTTGTGGATCCTGCGGAACATCTTCAGCTTGAGAATGCGGGTCAACAAATAACAATAATCTTCCACCTTTCATTACAAATTGATCGATGGCAAATAATGTTTTATCACTCAAAGTTTTAGGATGAATCAGCATCAACACATCAATATCACTATCAATGGTTTCGGCAGTAATCTCGATATTTTTAACTTCATAATCCTTTTCCAACTGAGTGGCAAAAACCTGTGCCTCCACTCTTTCTCCGGTTTGCTGATCAAATTTTGCCTGAACATTTATTGAGCTCATAATACCAATTGTTTTCTTCTCAGGGTTATTGAGATTATTTATCAATTGTGCAATATCGTACTCCAAATAAGACTCTCGATCCGGTTGTAAAAAAGGAATCACTTCAACAGAATCCAAAGTATTTTCGCCAACCAAGCCAAAGAACACATTTTCACCGCCATCGCCAACCGGCAGAGCTTGTAAACCATACTGCGAGGCTTCATCTTCTTCCGGCGAGAAGATTTTCGGGTCAATTAAGGAAACTTGTAATTTTGAGTCCGAATAGCGTTGCATTTCATTCAGCAAATCTATAACTGTATTTTTATAAGTTCTTAATGGCGGAATGCTGTGAGTCGCCTCATCGGAAAAATAAAGTTTCAGGTGAACATTTTCTTCAATGTTCTGGAGAATATTTTTGGTTCCATCATTTAAAGTAAACAGTTTGTTTTCGGTTAAATCGAGTCGGGTTCTGGAAAATATTCCCGACTGGCTGATAATAATCGAACCCAGCATAAAAATTGCCAAAAGTATCAATAATTTTGTTGCATTAGATTTCATGTTTTCCTCCTTAATCCGCTTTCTTAATGTCTAACAATACTGATGTCGCATAAAGCCACACGCCAATGACCATAACGAAATAAACCAAATCTCCCAAATCAAGTACACCTTTATTGATACTGCCAAAGTGACTGAGAAAGCTGGTGGAAGCAATAGCATCAACCATAAATTGCGGCATCCATGAAGAGAAGAAATCCAACACTAATGGCAACCCGGCAAGCAAAAATACAAAACAAATCACCGCTGTCAAAATAAATGCGATGACCTGATTTTTACTGGCTACCGAAATGCAAGAACCAATAGCAAGAAAAGCTCCTGCCAAAAGAAAACTACCGATATAACTGGCAAATATCATGCCATTATCCGGCTCACCCAGATAGTTAATGGAAATCCAGATTGGAAATGTTAAAAACAAGGCAATTCCAACAAATATCCATGATGAGAAGAATTTACCCAACACTAAATCTTTCTGTGAAACCGGCAATGTCATTAACAACTCAATATTGCCACTTCGACGTTCCTCAGACCACATCCGCATCGACACAGCAGGCACAAGAAATAGATATAACCAGGGATGAAATCCAAAAAATGGAGCCAAATCGGCCTGATTCCGCTCGTATAATCCGCCAAGATAAAAAGCAAATACACCACTTAGTATTAAAAAAATGACAATGAAAACATAGGCAATCGGGGTTGAAAAATAACCTTGCAACTCACGTCTGATAACTGCGTTCATAGGACTCATTATGCCACCTCCTTATTTTCTAAAGTAATGCTTCTGAACACCTCATCCAATCTTCCCGCTTCCATTGTAAGACGAGTCACAGAAATGTTGTGCTGTTTCAAAAAGTCACTAATTTCATCAAAAATGTAAATTCCCTGAGCAGGAAATACAGTTGTCTTGCTTTTCTTGCTGTCAAATTCAACATCTCTGACACAGCTCAGGTTTTTAATCTCATCCAATAAAGAAAAATCTATGTTGGCATCAAATGTAACCGCATTGTGGAAACGTGACATATTTTCCAATTCACCCGGCGTGTTATCGGCTACAATTTTACCATCTGCAATAATCACAGCCCGATCACAAACCGCGTGAACCTCTTCGAGAATATGTGTTGAAATAATAATAGTCTTATCTTTTGCCATTGATGTTATCAACTCACGAACATCATGTTTTTGATTCGGGTCCAGACCATCTGTTGGTTCATCCAGAATCAACACTTCCGGATTATGAATAATTGCCTGTGCCAAACCCACTCGGCGTTTAAACCCTTTTGAAAGTGTTTCGATACGTTGATAATAGACTTTTGCCAGATTGATTCGGTCAACAACTTCATCCACTTTGGTGTTGATTTGATTTTTGTCGATTCCTCGCATTCTTGCTATAAATCTGATGAAATCACAAACTTTCATCTCATCATAGCTGGGAGCTCCTTCAGGTAAATAACCAATCTTTTGCTTAACAGCAATTGGATTTTCAAACAGGTCAATACCACAAACGTTCACACTTCCGGAAGTCGGTTGTAAAAAACCGGTAATCATCTTCATGGTTGTTGATTTTCCGGCACCATTTGGGCCAAGAAAACCGAGAACTTCACCCTTGTTTGCAACAAATGACAAATCATCCACTGCAACAAACTGGTTGAATCTTTTACTTAGATTTTTACATTCAATCATGTTTCCCTCAAAATATATTTTTAATTACAAACAACTTTTATGTTAGAATATTGGGTCGCTATTTTTACTAAATTTTGATTCAAAAATCAAGAAATTACACCCCGCACCCTCATTGCGGAATTTTAGAATATTTCAACTCTGGAAAGTTCAATATTTATGATAAGACAACTTGATAGTTTGCCTGAAGGCTTGTTAAAGCTGAATGCTGATCAACTTTACAAAAAAATTGATAATCATACATTGGTTCATTTGGAAGGTAAAATCAAGAGACCGGTTTTTATATCAATCCTGCAACATGGAGATGAACATACCGGCTGGGATGCCTTACGGGATTATTTGAATAACCACAAACAAGGTTTACATCGTTCGATTAGTATTTTATTTGGAAATGTACAGGCAGCCAGACATAACGTAAGATCATTGGACAATCAACCGGACTTTAATCGATCCTGGCCAAATACCTTCTTCAAGCAAGAGTATCCTGTTGCAAAAACAATGCAAGAGATTACTGAAATCATGAAAGAACTGAATCCGTTTGCCAGTGTGGATATCCATAATAATTCAGGCAGAAATCCTCACTATTCGGGCATCAATGTTTTAAACAAAGATTTCATCAATTTAGCTTCATTATTCTCTGATACAATGATCTATTTCACCAGTCCTTATGGAATTCAGTCGGGAGCTTTTGCTCCATTTTGTCCATCTGTGACTGTTGAGTGTGGTTTGTCAGGAGCATCAGACGGAACTGAACAAACTCATACATTCCTTGAATTATTGATGGAACAAACCAACTTATCTGACGTTCCGGGAATTCTAGAACACCAAAAGGTTTATAAAATTATTGCAACAGTCAAAGTTAAACCCGAAATCGACATCAGCTACAAACAACACGACCATGCTTTTATGCTCACAAAAGACTTGGATGTCTTGAATTTCCACGAAATCAATTCAGGAGAGGTATTTGGACAACTCTGCTCAAAACTGGAAGAACAAGAATGCATGCCTTTCATCGTCACTGATGAAAATGGAAATGATGTAACTGATACCTACTTTGAGGTTAGATTAAACAAAATTGTTTCCAAAACCAAGTTTATCCCATCAATGATTACTCAAAAAATTTCAGCAATCAGGCAAGATTGTCTGTGCTATATCATGCAAAGAATTAATTTAGACAAATATATTTAAGATAAAGGTAAATTATGAAAATCAATAGTGTTAAAGCAATTATTACCGGCGGTGTTTCCGGACTCGGATTGGCCTGCGCCAGAAAAATTATTTCCGAAGGGGGAAGTGCTACGTTGCTGGATATCAACGAAGATGCTGCCCAAGAAGTCCTTGGAGAACTCGGTTCACGAGCATTTTTTGTAAAAACTGATGTGAGTAATGAAGAAAGCGTTGTTAATGCTTGCCAAACTGCTAATGAAAACATGGGTGGACTTAATGTCGCAATCAATTGTGCCGGTGTTTTATCAGCAGGAAGAGTATTAGGACGTGAAGCACCTATGGCCAGTGACTATTTTGCCAAGGCAATAAATATTAATCTCATAGGAAGTTTTAATATTTGCAAAACTGCCGCAAACATTATGCAAAATAATGAAGCTGATACTGACGGACAAAGAGGTGTTTTGATAAATACGGCTTCGATTGCTGCTTATGAAGGTCAAATCGGACAGGCGGCATATTCTGCATCCAAAGCCGGAATCGTCGGAATGACATTGCCAATGGCTAGGGAGTTCACCCGCATTGGTGTTCGAGTGATGACTATCGCACCAGGAGTATTTATGACACCGATGGTAGCAGGAATGCCGGATGATGTTAAAGCTGCATTGGGAGCAGCCGTACCTTTTCCTTCACGCTTAGGAAATCCGGCAGAATTTGCCGACACAATGAAACATATCGTTGAAAATACCTATCTGAATGGGTCTGTAATCCGTTTGGATGGAGCAATTCGTTTACAAGCTAAATAATCGACAACTTCTCAGGGCTTCGGAAAAACCCGAAGCCTTTTTTAAATAAGAATTACCACAACTCAGGATTCATCAAAGCAGGAACACATGTGATTTTAACAGGTTGTTTTTCATTCTCAGTCTGAGTTAAAGGCATTGCCTGCCATCCGAAAGGATATTCCAAATCAAAAGGAGCACTGAATTTTTCAGCATCTTCGGTATTGAATCCGAATCTTCCGTAATATTTCGGATCACCATAAACAAAAACAATCTCCGCTTTAGTTTCTTTTAAAATAGATAAACCTTTTTCAATCAATTCAGAACCCAAGCCACTTTTCTGATATTCAGGCAAGACACCAAGCGGCGCTAAAATATAACCTTGCCAACCTTCTCTCCCTTCTATGCTGACAGGACTCAATGCAACGTGTGCAAATATTTGATTTTTATGTTCTGCGACAATTGTTAATGAGCCTTTGTTTGTTTCGACATCGAGTAAATCTGTAGCCAGTTTAGCAACTAGTTGTTGTTCACTTTCTGCAAAAGCATCATAATGCACTTTACGAATTGCATCTGCGTCATCAATTGTTGCTAGTCTTAGGACTGCTTGTTTAGCCAACTCTGAATCTTTTTTCATTTTTTTAATTCTGACAATTGTTTTTGAATTTCTATCAACTGTTTGGATAAACTTTCGAGTGTAGCACTTCCCTCTTCTTTAGCCTTATCAGCCTTATTTTTTTCACGCTCCTCTTCCAGAACATTAACAACAACACCAATAATCATATTCAAAAAAGCAAAAGCGGTAAAGAATATAAAAGACAGATAATAAACCCAACTCAAACGATAGACCTGCATAGTTTCGTACATAACTTCTGTCCATCCTTCAAACGTCATTACCCGAAACAGAGTCAACATGCTTATAAGAATATCTCCCCATAGTTCAGAGTTAATATGTCTGAAGAAGGTGCTACCCATTGCTGCATATATGTAAAAAATTATAAACATCAACAACATGACATAGCCCAATTGAGGTAAAGCTTTTACTAATGAATTCACCAGAATACGTAACTCGGGAATCATGGAAACCATTCTTAAAACCCTGAAAATTCGAATCAAGCGTCCTAGAAATGCCATGTCGGTACTTTCTGCAGGAATCAAACTAATAACAACAATTAGAGTATCAAAAATATTCCAGCCATTTTTGAAAAATTGAGATTTATTTGGTTCTGCAATGAAGCGGATGATGATTTCAAAAAGAAATATAATGGTAATTGCCCAATCCAATATTTCAACAATTCCAAACAAACTCGAAGGAATGTCATAGGTTTTCATACCCACAACCAAGGCCGAGAAAATAATGACAGCAATGACGAAAGTTTCAAACAATCGATTGGAGTTCAGCTGTTCTGAAAATTTTTGTAACTTAGAAAACATAATCAATATTCTATCTAACTTATTTGCAATAAAAAAGGCGTTAACTTTCGCTAACGCCTTTTATTGACAACTAATTTAATGAATTTACTTATTCTTAGCTTCTTTTCTCGCTTTCGCTGCTGCAATAACTGCTTCCGCAACATTCGCAGGGCAAGAGTTATAATGTGAAAACTCCATTGAGAATTGTCCACGACCGGATGTCATTGTACGCAATGTTCCGATATAACCGAACATTTCGGACAAAGGAACATCTGCTTTAATTCTCACAGCTGTTGTCGAAGGCTCTTGAGATTTAATCATACCACGACGACGATTCAAATCACCAATCACATCACCAACGTGATCGTCCGGCGTAAATACATCCACGGCCATAATTGGTTCCATTAATTGAGGAGCCGCTTTTGGCATAGACTGACGATAGGCACCTTTGGCTGCTGCTTCAAACGCCATTGAAGACGAGTCAACTGCGTGATAAGCTCCATCCATCAATGTGAATTTCAAATCAGTACAAGGGTAACCCGCCAATACACCTTCTGACATCAATGATTTAAAACCATGTTCAATCGCAGGGAAATATTCTTTAGGAACATTACCACCAACAACTACTGACTCAAATACATAACCTGAACCCAATTCGCCCGGTTCAATACGGTAATCAATTTTACCAAATTGACCCGCACCACCGGATTGTTTCTTATGAGTATAAGAATCTTCAATCGGCTGAGTAATCGCTTCACGATAGGCCACCTGAGGAGCTCCCACTTGCACGTCAACGCCATAAGTACGTTTTAAGATATCAATCTTAATATCCAAGTGCAACTCACCCATTCCTTTCAGAATTGTTTCACCGGAATCTTCGTCCGTTTCAACTTGGAAAGATGGGTCTTCTTTAATCATTTTACCAATAGCAACTGATAATTTCTCAGATGCCGCTTTGTCTTTAGGGCTAACCGCCATAGAGATAACCGGATCAGGGAATACCATCGGCTCAAGGGTAGCCGGATTCTTAGGATCACACAATGTATGACCCGTTTGTACGTTTTTCATACCTAAAACAGCAACAATATCACCAGCTTGTGCATGTTCCAATTCAATTCTTTCGTCAGCGTGCATTTCCACAATACGTCCAATTCTTTCAGTTTTACCTGTAAAAGTATTAAGCACTTGCATGCCTTTTTCCATTCTACCTGAGTAAATACGGATAAATGTCAATGCTCCGAAACGGTCTTCCATAATTTTGAAAGCCAAAGCTCTCAAAGGTTTATCAGGATCAACAATTGCAAACTTGCCTGTTTCGTTACCCTCCAAATCAACCTCTGGTTGAGGATGAACTTCTGTAGGATCAGGCAAATAGTCAACAACCGCATCCAACACTAACTGAACACCTTTGTCTTTAAAGGCTGAACCACAATAAGTCGGGAAGAAATCCATTGTACCTGTACCTTTACGGATACACTCTTTGATTTTTTCCATGCTAGGCTCTTCACCTTCAAGATAGGATTCCAAAGCTTCATCATCTTGTTCCAAAGCTGTTTCAATCAATTTTTCACGATATTCTTCAACTTTATCAGCCATATCAGCAGGGACATCCTTGATTACATAATTCAAAGAACCTGAATCTTCCCAATACCATGCTTTGCGAGTTAACAGGTCAACAACACCCACAAACTCGTCTTCGATACCAATTGGAAGTACCATAACCAAAGGATGAGCACCAAGAACATTCTCTACCTGATCAACTACACGATAGAAATCGGCACCGATACGATCCAGTTTGTTAACGAAAATGATACGAGAGACTTCTGAATCATTTGCATAACGCCAGTTAGTTTCTGATTGAGGCTCAACACCACCGGAACCACAGAATACACCAACACCACCGTCAAGTACTTTCAATGAACGATAAACTTCCACAGTAAAGTCAACGTGACCCGGAGTGTCAATAATATTCAAACGATGGTCATTCCACATACAACTTGTTGCTGCCGATTGAATTGTGATCCCACGTTCACGCTCTTGATCCATGAAGTCTGTTGTTGCTGCTCCATCATGAACCTCACCGGTTTGGTGGATTTTTCCTGTTAATGCCAAAATACGCTCAGTTGTAGTCGTTTTACCGGCATCCACGTGAGCGAAAATTCCTATATTCCTGTATTTAGATAAGTCTGTCATAATCGTTCATTCTGTTAATTTTTATGAGTTTGGTGGTGCTGAAAAATGCCCACCGAATAATTTGAGGACGCATCATACTTGAAAAACCTTATAAGGTTAAGTAATTATTGACTTTGAGTGTGATTATTGTTGAAAAATTCAACTTAAAGTCAATATCGTCGAACACTTCACTAAAAAAAGAGTAGTTTGTTCATTTTTTTTAATTATAATCCACAGAATGGATACTCTTCTAAAAATCAAAAACCTTCAATTGGGCTACGGAAACGAAGAAATGTTAAGGATTGATGAACTCAATCTCACAAACAACAGAGTTACAGCTCTTCTTGGTCCTTCAGGTACCGGCAAAAGCTCATTAATCAATGCAATTCTAAGGGAATCACCGTCTCTATCCTATTGGGAAAAAGGCAAGTTTTATCTTGAAGGAGAACTTCTTGACAAATCCTTATCAGAAAAGCAAATCGGTCATGTTCTTCAAAAAGCTCGATTATTTACCGGCACAGTTCTGGAAAACTTCACTGATGATTTGGAGTTTCTTAAACTTGAAAGTGACACTGCACAAAAAAACTTCGCCTGTGAAGTTTTCCAACGACTCGGAATCTGGGAATTGTTTGAGGATATACTCGATAAGCCGGCAATTAAACAAAGCATGGGAATACACAAAATGCTATTGATTGCCAAAGCAATTGCCAGCAAACCCAAATTATTGTTACTAGACGAGGTTCTGGCAAATACATCGCTCAAGGATGAGGAAATTATTATCGGAGTTATCAAAAAACTCAAAAAAATCACAACCGTACTCTTAATCACTCACAATAAAGAAGAGGCAAAAGAAATCAGTGACTCCATAGCCTTAGTGAGTGGCGGAATATTGCATGAACATACTGAAACGAATCAATTTTTTAAACAACCCCAAACAGAACTTGGAAAAGAATTTCTGCAAAGTGGAAGTGCATGGTACTCGAACCCTCTGAGCGATATTGTAAAAAAAGAAAACCAACTGAGCATATTGCGCCGATTTTCGAGTATTTGTGAGTTTTACTGGATATTACCCAATCAACTGGGAGGCATGCAAAAACCCGGCTTAATGACTGAACTTGACGATGATTTGAAAATTATGCAGCAGTTGGGTGTAAACTGCCTTGTCAGCCTGCAACAAAAGCCGATTGATCCGCATGAGTTAGGAAAGTTTCAGATTGAAGGGGTTCACTTCCCTATCAAAGATATGGGGGTTCCAGAAATTGATAAAACTTTTGAGTTTCTATCACTTATGCAAAAATATTTCGACGAAGGAAAAAGCGTTATTTATCACTGTAAAGCCGGAATGGGCAGAACCGGAATAATGCTTGCGTGTAACTTAATATTTCTTAACAAAATCTCTGCAATTAAAGCCATTGAGAAGATTCGTTCTATCAATCACAAATACATTCAGACCGATGAGCAAATTGAATTTGTGGGAGAATTCGAACTTTACCTAAAGTCAAGAGTTTAATTGTTACAAATTGTGACAAATTTCGTTACATGGTTAAATAAATGTGAATTTCACTCAGTTTTTTGGTGATAGAAACAATTATTATGTGAACCATATCAAGTTCTTTGAATAAAACTTGTTTGTTACATACAATGAATTTAATGAAAATCATTTAGATTAGAAATATATACCACTTAAGAATATTTACAAGCCAATTTTTTGGTTCACACGAATTTTACTGGGGGTGATGTCGTGTCAAAAGCTAACAAAACACTGTCTTTACCTCAACTGGATGAAAGTCTGGTTGGCGTTATAGCGTCATATTGTCATTTATTAAAATCAAGACTGCAAGACAACTGGTCTGTCAATCGTATCAACAATCAATCTGATGTCATATTTCTTCGGGAGAATGAGGAAGCGAATACAGATATTGATGATAGAACTAAAGCCAAAGTTATTCTTAGCAAGAATCCAAGCGATTTAATTGAAAGAATAGGAGGCGAAATTTTAACTTACAGAATCAGTTACCCAATAAACAGCTCCAAAATTCTAGGGGTTTTAAACGCAATCTCAGAATCAAAGGTACTTAAGGATAGCAAAGGTGTCAACTTTAAAATGGGCTTTAGCTTAAAGAATGCTTTTTCAAAATTTATGCACAGCATAAAGGAAATCAAATCTTCAGCCTCTCAAACAATTAAAAAGACACCTGCAAGAAGCCAAAATGTCGCTACGAAAATTATGGAATTGGGAAACCCTGATGCATTGAAAACACTCAAAGTCGTGTTTCTGGGTCGCCCGGGTTCAGGAAAAACAACAGCCATCAGCTCTGCTTGTGATAATAACATCCTTACCAGTGAAGTCAAAGCGACGGATACTGTTGGACTATTAAAGCAAAACACAACAATTGGAATTGACTTTGGTGAATACAACACGCCAAAAGCCAAACTTAGAGTTTATGGTACACCCGGACAAAAACGCTATGATTTTGTTCAAAATCAAACTGTTGACAAAGCTAATATTTATGTCATTTTGGTTGATTTATCGTCAGTTGCTCCTTATGCCGAATTTTTACATTATCGTGAAATCATCGATCAATCCGGAAATCGAGATGCTATGAAAGTGGTTGCTTTTACACATTACGATATCAAAGAGCACAACATGGCTCAATTATCCAAGGAAATCAGACACAAATGTAACGATGAGATTCTAACAGTGAAAGTTGATACGAGACAAAAAGATGAAGTTCGTTTCATGCTCAACAAAGTGACTGAAATGGTTCTTGATGAAACGCCGGCTCATCAGTATTATGCGGAGAACTCCTTGTTTTTAAAGAATATTAATGGTTAACATATAATTATCCTTTAAAAATCAGTATTTTCTGGCAGAGTTTACTATAATTACTTTAAGAATCCTTGATTGATATCAAGCAGTGTTTGCAAGAAATCAATTAGAATACGCGATACTGGTTTGTGCATTCTGGAATGTTGCAAAACCACCAACAGTTTTATAAGGAGAAAATTATGAGAATAGAAAAGCTCAACGATATATTAATTGAGCTCAACAGCTCTTCAACAGACCTCGAAGCCTCTGCTATCATTTCAACTGATGGTCTGATTATTGCATCTCAACTACCAACAAGTATTGATGAAGACCGTGTTGGTGCCATGAGTGCAGCAATGTTATCACTAGGTGACAGAACGGCTCAGGAGTTGGAAAGAGGAGTACTCGATCAAGTACTGATTAAAGGTGACAATGGTTATGTGTTGATGGTGAAAGCCGGGGAAGATGCTGTATTAACTGTCATGGCGAAAAGCAATGCCAAACTGGGATTGATTTTTCTGGATGTAAAAAGAGCTGCCAAGAAAATTTCAGATATGATTTAGGAGGCATTCGTCATGAGTAAAGTACAACTAAAATATTATGACAATACCAATGCCGAGCGCGAAGTCGTTGATAAAGAAGTTCCTTTTCCTGAAGGAAAATTGATTGTATCAAGAACTGATACAAAGGGAATTATTACTCATTGTAACCAGGCCTTTATCGAAATGTCCGGCTTTACGGAAGATGAATTGATTGGTGCTCCTCATTACATTCTCAGACACCCCGATATGCCGGCAGTCGCATTTCAAGGTTTGTGGGATACCATAAACACGCAAACGAAATGGAGTGGATATGTAAAAAACCTCCGAAAAGATGGCAAATACTATTGGGTTTATGCGGTAGTCGTACCCAATATTCGGGATGGTAAATTAGTTGGTTTTGCATCAGTGAGAAGAAAACCCTCAAGAACCAAGATTAACGAATGCACAGAATTATACAAAAAGTTACTGGCGGAGGAGAAGCAATGAAATTCACAATGACCGTCAGCCCGGACTTTTCACCGGATCATATTGCAGGTTGGTATATTTTCAACACTTGGTTGCAAAAGCAAACAAATGAGTCTATTCATCTCGAGCTTTACGATTCTTTTGAAAGACAAAGAGAGGATATTAAAGCTGGTAAAATTGATTTAATTTATGCTAATCCATACGATGCCTCAATGTTGATTCGGGATAAAGGCTTTACCGCGATAGCAGCGCCGGTGAATAAATCAGATGAAGCAATTATTTGCGTCAATAGCGAATCAGACTATCACAAAGTCGAGGACTTGAAAGAGAACTGCAATATCGCCACAGCAAGTGATCCAGAAGTCAGTACCATCGGTATGATTATGCTGGAACCCGCTGACTTGAATCCCGCGAATATTAATGTCACCGAATATCAAAACTATGTCATGGTTGCTAAAAACCTGATCAATGGTAAAGAAGATGCAGGTTTTTTCCTCAAAGAAGGCTATGAAGATATGTCAAAATTTCTGCGAAGCCAATTGAGACCAATCGTAACCAGTCAAATTTCGGTTATCAGACATAACTTTTTGATTGGTCCGAGTTTTTTTGAAAACTCTGATTTGGAAGTTGATGATATGCGCGCATTACTAGCTGAAATGCACAGTAGCGAAAAAGGCAAAAGCACATTGCAATCATTAGGCTTTAACAAGTGGGAACAACAATCTCAAGATGATGCCGAATTTATGATTGACCTAATGGATACCTTAATTACCTAAAGTTCAATAAAAACAAAAGCAATAAAAAACCGAAATCCAAGGATTTCGGTTTTTTTATTGATTCATCAGATATACTACTTACCGTACCGTAAATACAGCATCCAAACCAACTCAACAAATTCAGGGCGATTAAAAGATGGAACACCTTCAACGGCAAGTACAAAAACTTCATCTTCAATGTTCAAAGGCCAAAAACCCAAACGACTGTTTCCGGACGCATCGACTATAGACCACGCTTGTGAGTTCAATCCCAGACGGCTATTAATGCCTAAAGCACGACGTTTATGCATCATAGCAATATCAGCAGACAAAACAGAAATTTCATCACTCATCTCAGATGGAAAACCATTATTAGCGACACAGAAACCTTGTGAATCTGAAAGTAAGGCTTTGCCATTTTTAGAGAAAAACTTAATAATATTCACCAAATCCTCTTCGATATTTCCAACTGGCACATGAAATTGATTATCAACAACTTGAATTAATTTCAAATTTTCAAACTCTTTGAGTTTATCTTTCAAACTTTCAGAACTTTTCACATTAAAAATTTCCATCAAGTTTTTTTCTGAAAGTTCAAGACTAGAAGAATAATTAACAAGACGCCTGATAACCTCTCTATGCTCCGTTTTTTCACTATCCTGAACGAAATAATATGAACCACCGGGTGTGGGCATTAAATATTTTTTAGATTCCATAAGTTAAAACCTGTTCCTCAAAATTTTTCGACTATCAAACCCAATCACTTTATTCAATCCCTGACAAATGAGCTGGTGACAATAACGCACCCACGAGTCCCAAACTCAGAAATGAGCCTTTCAAATCTTTAATAACTGTTGAATCTTTCAACACACTGTTCATAGATCGAGTTAACGTCATCGTTTTATTTGAAGGCAATAACTGACCATAAGTGTCCAAAATTCGTTTCTATAATCCAATCCTTTGTCACCTAGGGCAATAAATAAATCAACAATCGCACCAAATAATAGCTCAAAATCATTGTCACGAGCATAAACCTCCATCCTTTGCTGATGCAAAATCAAATCTCCATTATTACGACCAATTGCGAAGCAAAGAACAGAGTCTAAATCACTCCCATTGTAATTAACATAAGAATAATCGGACTCTCGTAAGAAAGTCGGTTCAACTAAGTGTTTAAGTCTTTTCATGGCAGAATCATATCATATTTATTCAGATAACTATTTGAGTTTTCTCAACTTTTAAGAAATTATAGCGAAGATGACTCTAATTGCTCAGAAATTTCCAACCATGAAGTTTCCAACTCCACAATTCGTTTCTTAACCTCGCTCTGAGTGATAGTTATGTCTTTTAACTTTGTTGTATTTTGAGTTTCATAAAGACTTTCATCCATGAGTTTTTCATTGTTTTGATGCTCATGCTTTTGCAATTTTTCCAATTCCATTTCAATTTTCCTTAATTTCTGCCTCAGTGGTTTTTGCAATTCTCTCAACTCCGCAGCTTGCTGCCTTTGCAATTTTTTATTATTTTGAGAATTAACTTCCCCTTCAACATTCTCTTCAGTTTGAACAGCATTTTTTCGGGTGTCATTAGCCCAGCGATAATAGTCTTGTAAATCACCGTCAAAAGTTTGGACTTCTCCATTCGCAACTAATAACAATTTATCAGTCACGGTTGATAATAAATACCTGTCATGAGAAACCAGAATCATGGCTCCTTCATAACTTTGGAGAGCCACACTAATCGCATGTCGCATCCGTATGTCTAAATGGTTCGTTGGCTCATCCAGCAAAAGCAAGTTTGGTTTTTGGTAAACTAATAAAGCCAATACCAACCGTGCTTTTTCTCCACCTGAAAAATGCTGAACATTATCTGTTGCCATGTCATTATGAAAAGCAAATCCACCCAAATAATTTCTGGCCTGTTGCTCTGAAATGTTTTTATCAATTAATTTCAAATGCTCAATCGGACTCAAATTAAAATGCAATTGATCCAATTGATGCTGCGCAAAATAACCAATCCGTAATTCTTTGGCATAATCAATTTCACCTCTAAAAATATTAATTTCTTTGGCTATCAATTTAATTAAAGTCGATTTCCCTGCTCCGTTAAAACCGATCAAGCCAATTTTTTCCCCTTTTTGAATCAACAAGTTGATATTTTTTAAAATTTCTTTTTCAGCATAACCTGTTGATGCTTCAGTAATTTTTAACAATTGCTGAGGAATAAACCCTTCATTGGAGAAATTGAAATTGAATGGTGAATCAATCTGTGCAGCCGAAATCAACTCCATCTTCTCAAGTGCTTTAACTCGACTTTGAGCCTGTTTCGCTTTACTAGCTTTGTATCTGAAACGGTCAATATAAGATTGCATGTGCTTGATTTGCTTTTGTTGGCTTTCAAACATTGATTGTTGCAGACTCATTTTTTCAGCTCGAATTCTTTCAAATGAGTCATAATTTCCCTGATAAAGTGTCGCTTTTCCATGTTCAATGTTAATAATTTGCGAACACACAGCATTGAGAAAATCCCTGTCATGAGAAATCAGCAGAATAATTCCGGCATAATGCTTCAGCCACTCTTCAAGCCAAATTATTGCCTCTAAGTCCAGGTGATTGGTTGGCTCATCAAGCAATAAAATATCAGAACGACACATCAACGCCTGAGCCAAATTCAGACGCATTCTCCAGCCGCCTGAGAATGAATTAACTGGCTTTTGTTCATCAGAAGTTGCAAAACCCAAACCATTTAACAATTTTGCCGCTCTTGAATTAGCGGTGTAACCGTCAATTTGTTGCATGGAATCATACAATAACGCTAACTTATTAGGATCATTACAATCCTGAGCTTGTTGAATCTTTTCCTCAATCTCCCTGAACTCATTATCACCGTCTATAACATATTCAATTGCAGAACGATTGGTGTTTGAAATTTCTTGTGCGACATGAGAAATGAGGAGTTTATCAGAGATCGAAAACTCACCGGAATCAGCGTGTAATTCACCAAGTATTAGTTTGATTAAACTGGTTTTTCCACAACCGTTTGCGCCTGTAAGACCCACTTTTGATTTTGGGTTAACGATAAAACTAACATCACTAAACAGTTCCTTCTTACCGCGCGATAAGGTGATATTGTTGAAAGTTAGCATAAACTGTTAATGGCCCTGATAAGTACTGTTTTCAATTTTTCAGCTTTTTCATAGTCATAGCGATTATGTTTTTCATCCAAATAATTGATTTGTGACAATTCAATTTGAATGGC
>Ga0209203_1000142_pt1 | contig 61320 bp, 57 predicted proteins | sample AD_UKC109_MetaG_FD_184423 | JGI IMG/M metagenome (GOLD analysis project Ga0209203, IMG submission 184423) | Active sludge microbial communities of municipal wastewater-treating anaerobic digesters from Hong Kong - AD_UKC109_MetaG (SPAdes)... | ecosystem: Engineered > Bioreactor > Anaerobic >... | reverse complement strand
TTTCAGTAATACCGGTTCAAAATGGGCAAAAATTGAATCGAGTTTCTCTATTTGTCTCAAATGCCGTGCCATCATTTCAAGGACATTAGCATCTGCATGAATCTTTCCATCAGACAAATCCTGAAAAGAAAATTCCTTTTGATTTTGCAAAAATGTCACTTTAGCAATGTTTGTCTCTTGATGCAGATTTGTGAGAAGATTGTGATGAAGTTCGACCGTTTGTATTGACAACTTTGGAATAATTTCTTTTTTAGTATCAATAATTTGGCTGGTTCTTTGAGTTTGCTGATTTTGTTGGAATTGGAAAACAGTATTTTGATAGATGGCAATATAAAACTGTCCTGAAACTTTCAACATTTCCTTTGCTGTTTGTTCAGTTTCTTCAAAATTTAAAGGTGGTCGATAACAGTTTTTCCAGAAACAACGACCGGATTGGATTATATTCTGCAATAATTCAGCATCTTTCAATTGAGTTAAATCAAACTCATGTTGTACTTGTGGGAATTGCTGATTGAGTTGTTTGAGAATCACCTGATCGGTTAATGTAATAAATTTTGCTAAAGGTTTTTTGTCAGCTACCGAACTATCAAGCGATGATTTTTTGATGTATTTATCTTCTTTAGTTAAATAGGCTTTGTGCAGAGACAAGGTGAATTTTTCTTCATTTTCATCACAATCCAAAACATAAATCATTCGATGCCGAGCCATGTTGGGATAAGGATCATGGTGTTGCTTTCCAATCCAGTTAAGCAGAGTTTGTTGAATGTTTCGATTGGCTTGTAATTGTCCGGTAAAAGGTGGAATTTGATCCAAACGGGCTTTGGAATCCAATAATAAAGCACAAATATGCACACAGGGTTTGGGGTTTTTACAGTTACAGTTCCCGATAGGAACATCCAGTCGGATATCCAGTGGCCAAGTTAATGAGACGCTATATGAATTGCTTTGATCGGTAATTTCTGCACTAATCAGCTCGATAACTTCTTTGAATTGTCTATTCTGCAAGTGATTTTGTAAAAGCAACCGGAATGCTGAAAATACCGTTTCTTCCGAGAAGTAACGGCTTATTAAATCCTTCGGACCTTTAAAGCTCAGCGGTATTTGCAGCATTGATGTTTTCTAAACACAAAGGATTAATTAGAACATTTTTTTGTCAATATTTCCATTCCCTTAGATTCTTTCCATACTATAATGCACGCATGAAACCTGATTTAACAATCGAATCATTGAATTACTCGCTGAGGAAAAATAAAGTCCTCAATAACATTAATTTGCACCTTCAAGGAGCTCAGGCAGTTTGTCTCTTAGGGCCAAACGGAGCAGGGAAGTCGACTTTATTGAAAGTTTGTGCAGCGATGCTTTATGCTCAAAACGGCTACGTTGAATTTAATAGAGTCTCTCCTGAAAATAACAAAATTCAGTATTTATCTCAAATCGGGTACATGCCGGAAACGGCTTTTATTGCACCGGAGTTAACAGTTTCAGAGCAATTGAAGCTAATGGCAAATATCAGACAAGTCGCAGATTTATCTCAAGCAGTTAATAAAGTTGTGGAATTGTGTCAGTTAAAATCTGCTCTAAATAAACGCTGTCAGCATTTATCACTTGGATATCGTCAGCGATTGAACTTGGCTCAAGCAATAATCAATCGTCCTCAACTGATTATCATGGATGAACCATTAAATGGCCTTGATCCGCATTCAATGGTTAAATTTCGAAATATTATCAATGAGTTAAAAAAAAGCTGTTTGGTTCTGGTTTCCACACATTATTTGGCAGAAGCTCAACTTATAAGCGACAGAGTGATTATTTTGCAAGAAGGAAAAATACTGGATAATCTGGATATGAATGCAGAGAAAACAATCAACTTGGAGCAACTATATATGCAACACACCAAAGATTTGGAGTTTGCAGAATGAGTTTGTATCAACTGGAATTGCGACATTTTTTTCGTTCGCCATTGATATGGATCATCATGTCCATTTCAGCATTTATTGGTGCATGGACATTTCTGATGGCAATCGAGCTTTTTTCGGTGATTCAGGTGAAATTTGCCGGCATGAGTGATGCTCCGACTATTGTTCAAGCTGTGGTTTTTCCCGTTATTTCCTCTCAGGCAAAGATTTCTATGATTATAGTTGCTATTATTTCAGGGTTGAGTTTTGCCCGATTGCAACAACAAAACGGTTGGTTTTTGATTTTTTCAATTGCCAAAACCGAATGGAATCTGACTTTGCAAAAATATCTAGCTGGAATTGTGATTGTTTTTTTGTTTTTGTTACCAGCTTTTATTGCAATGTTTGCTTTAATCATTCTTGTCGATTTACAGATGAAACTGGTCATAACAGCTCTATTGGGTTTGATTCTATTTGTCTGTTGGTTGTCTGCTTTGGGCGTAATGATATCAAGCTGGGTGAATAATTCCGGCTTTGCAATTTTGTTAAATATATTGGTGTTTTTCGGATTGTGGGGAATGTCGTTATCGGTTTTGGATGCATCCTGGGGAAAAAATTGGTTGCAGTCATTTTCGCCGAATTATCATTTACAAAATTTTATGAGTGAAGTATTACCTTATTCCTCAATCATATATTTTCTTTCAGGTATTGTGATTTTTTTGATTGCTGCTTCGATAAGAATTAACCACCGTCGTTATTTGCTGAATTGATGAATACACAAATAACAAAAAAATATGCTCTGCTGGCAGTTTTGACGATGGTTTTATCAGCTCTTTTTATCTATCTGGAAAAAAACAATCGGCAGTTTTCAGCAGTTTTAGATGACAGTCATGCTTTGAATCAGCAAACCATTGAAATATTGAAAACTCTCAAAAGTGAAAAAGCGATACAAATTGATATTTATACCGATGAATCATCTGCTTTAGCAGATAAGATCGGTGGTTTTTTTCAGCGATTTCAGAGAGTTAATCCAGAAATTGCTTATCATTTCATCAATCCGACAGAAAACCCCGATCAAGCCAGATTGAATGCTGTTTCAATGCAAGGGGAAATAGTTCTATCATTAAAGAACTCTGAAAACACCAAATCGGTTAATATCACTGAACTCTCTGAAAGTGCGGTTATCAATTCGATTTTGAGGTTGTTAAATCCATCCAACCAATGGATTGTTTTTGCCGAAGGTTTTGGAATGTCAAAAATTGATGACGAAACCCCATCGGGTTTATCAAACTTGCTGATATATCTAAAAAAAACAGGACTACAAGTTGCTCGTATGCCTTTGAATCCGCAAGTGCAATTGCCTGAGCAGGTAAAGTTGATTATTTTTCCGGCACCAACCGACACGCTAAGCGATGAAATGACTAGCTGGATATTGTCGCAAATGAACAAAGGTGTGAGTATTTGGTGGTTGACAGATACTTTTGTCGAAAATCAGGATAACATGGAACTCGCTTTCGATATTCTAAGCGGTGAAGAAATATTAAATGATGACAAACCGTTTTCCGGTGTCGTCAGCGAATTTGGAAATCACCCGATAACTGAAAACTTCAATCAGCCTGTCTATCTGGCAGGTATTCGTGAAATTCTGTCTGACCAATGGAATAATTTTGTTCAAACCGATAAAGAAAAATCATTATTTCTAGCCCGACAATTTGATAACTCGCGGGCTGTTATCAGCGGCGATGTGGATTGCATCAGCAACCAATTGATCAATGTAGCTGCAAATAAAGCGATGATATTACGAATCATAGATTGGCTCACCAAGAATGACAACCGTCTGAATTTACCGATAACTGTAAACAATGACACTCAACTTTATCTCACACAAACTCAACTTTTAGCGTTGAGTGTTCTGCTAATGATTGTCATTCCATTAGTATTTTTATCAATCGCTTTCAAGCAATGGAGAAAAGCTCGTGTTTGAAGTTAACTCCGATGAATTCTGGATGTCAAAAGCCATCGAACAAGCGTTAAAAGCTGAAAGTATAGGGGAAGTTCCGGTCGGTGCGGTTATTGTGAAAAATAACGAATTGATTGCAACTGGCTACAATCAAGTTATTACCCTAAATGATAGCTCTGCACACGCAGAAGTGATGGCATTACGAAATGCCGGTTCAAACATTGGTAATTATCGGGTCGTCGACACCACTATGTACGTGACCTTAGAACCTTGCATGATGTGTGCCGGAGCAATGGTCCATGCTCGAATTTCAAGGCTGGTATTTGGTGCTTTCGATCAAAAAACCGGTATCATCAGCTCACGAGATGATTGCTTTGATAAACCCTATCACAATCATAAAGTTGAATATCAAGGCGGAGTTTTACAGGATGAATGTTCGGAGTTGTTGAAGGAGTTTTTTAAGGGACGAAGGAGTTTGAAGTCATAAGTTTTTTAATGTTACTTTTCTTTACTCGTGTAAAGCAAAGTAACCAAAAATTCTTATGGAAAGAATTTTCATGCAAACCTAACAGGCGAATATCATGGATGATATGAGTAAAAGAAAGCACGCCCCGACATTCCGGCCTTCGGCTACCTTTGATGCTCAAAATATTCGGCGCTTCATAAACTCGCTTCGCTCAGACAGTATGAAGCTTCTTCCCGAATATTTCTGTGCGTCTCAACGAAATTTAAGGGTCATAATTGCTTCTATACACAACTAGCGTCATTCCTGCGTAGGCGGGAATCTAGTGAAATATAGCCATCCTGAACAGATGCGTAGTATCTGTTAGACAACATGAGGTAGGTTTAATATACTCATTAAAAAGAAAATCTTGAGTAGTATATGCCGGATGATTCCACTCCGAGAGAGCAATGTCCCTGTTGTGACTATATATCTCTACCTGAAAGAGGTAACTAACTGATTTGTCCAATATGCTTTTGGGAAGATGAAGGTGAGGATGTCGATGATCTGGATCAGGAGTCTAGTCCCAATCATGGAATAACTCTTAGGGAAGCTAGGCTTAATTTTAAAGAGTTTGGCGCTGGTGAGTTAAAAATGAAAAAGCATGTATTTCCAGAAAGTAAACGCAAACAATTTGATTATAATCCTAGAAGCTTATAACATGCTCAACTAGGCAGTGAAAAACTTTCGCTAGAGATCCAAGTTTATCACCGTTGCGGTCTTTAGGCTTCAAACGTAAAATTAGATAGGAGTAAGTTCAATGAATAATCCAGTTGGTTGGTTCGAGATTTATGTTTCCGATATGGCTAGAGCCAAAATTTTTTATGAGACGGTTTTAAATATCCGTCTTGGAGAGTTAGTTGCCCCGAATGACCAAAGTATCCAAATGAAAATATTTCCGTCTGACATGGATAAATATGGAGCAACTGGTGCGCTGGTAAAAATGGAAGGTTTTCCTGTTGGTGGTAACAGCGTTTTAGTTTATTTTTCATGTGATGATTGTTCAGTAGAAGAGTCTCGAATCGAGTTAGCTGGTGGAAAAGTTGAAAAATCGAAATTTTCGATTGGTGAGTATGGGTTCATATCGTTGGCAATAGACACTGAAGGAAATATCTTTGGTCTGCACTCATTAAAATAACAATCTAAACAAGCGCATGTTGTCTCACTGGTTTTCAACTGCGTTTTAACCTGGCCTTAAAGACGAACGATATTCTAAAAAAATAACAATACCATAAACCCTCACCAAAATATTTTTGGTAAGGGAAAAGTAGCAATTAGTTTATAAAGGACTTTCAAAACTATTTTCGAAAATTAAATCATCAATAATTATTCTAATTTCAAAGCCATTGGTTGTTTCCGATAACACTTCAATTGATAAACTATTGGATAAGTCAGTAAATGTTTCACCGACTTTCCACATCACACCTTCGTTGTCTGAAAAGTTTGCAGGTGGTTGTTCTTCATCAATAACCCATGAAGGCTCTTGTCGTCCGGTAACAACGTGGTGAATAATGACTGCGTTATCAACGATATTGGCCTCGTAATTTCCGGTTTTTTTACGAGTTTCGATTGTATAAAAACTCCCATCCACTAGAATTATCTGTGCCATTTTGTATTCAGTCGTTGAAAGCAGTGATGTCTCATCTATGATGATAGTGTTATCTGAATTCACATTTGTAGTAAGTATCAACTTATCAGATAACTCATACCAACCCAGGCGATCCTTATGATATGAGTTTATATGTTTCCCTAATCGTCCATAGACCACATCATTAACAGCATATGACGTTGCAGCACTCATCACATCCCAGGGACTATCATAAGGGCTGCTATCTTGGTCGGAGTTATTTGCATGAGGTAATCCAAATCCATGACCCATTTCATGCGATATAACAGCTTCATCAGCAAATGCCCATGGCGGATTCCAGGTGACTCTCCAAGACTTCGTTACACCATCCAAAGTTGCCCAGCGATTTCCACCCCAGGCACAACAATCTAAGGATGCATTAAACATCATATTAATTCCAACAAAACTTTGCCCATTGCCGCTGTCTGAAAAGTCGACCATACTATCCGCAGCATTTGTACAGTCTGTGAATAATAATGAGAGATCAGCAGTTGTTCCGCTTCCGGGCGTCGATACATAAGTCGTTTGTGTGGATGGTAAATTAATCCAATCAATAGCTATAGAACCCACAACGTTAACTTTGTTATAAGAAACTTCTCTCCAATAATGATCAAGACCACCCGGAGAATTAGCATACATATCTTGAAAATATTGTTGGTTTTCAGGTTCTGTGGAAATATCACTAAATTTACAGGCAATTGACACCCAAGGTTGAGCTCCTGTAACATCTGTTACATTGTTACCTGATTTGTCGCCAACAAGCTTTATTAAATTAGCCTTAACTAGAGATTTTTCATGAATATTGTCTTTAGTTTTAATTATAACTCTTTGGCCTGACCAGAATTCTAACGGACCTTGTTCCTTCATTTTTTCACTAACATCCAGTTGAACTGTTTTATCCTCAAAAGTAAAATAATAATTGACGACACTAAAATTAGTTTTTGGGTCGAATGAATCTCCCCATTCATGCGTGAGTACACCCTCGATTTCAATATATTCGGAATTTTGGGAATATGAATATGTATTAACAAACAGCAGAAGGGAAAGTATTATGAATTTCATTTAAAAAGACCTGTAATTTCAATATTGTAATGTTATTACCTGAATCATAAAAAAGGCAAGATAAACTCCTACCTTTTTTGAAACTCTTAAGTCAATTTGAGTGCTGGTTCATTATTTTAGGGATTTAATTTATCCTAACTTGATATAACAACCTCATTAAACACTTTTATCTCGATTAAATACGATAATGGAGCATATATGCTTTATAAACACGATATATGAAAAAAAACAAAAATATAAAATTCACTGTCACTTTTTGGCAAAAAATATAGGCAAACATATTAAAACAGTGCAATTTTAATTATTAAAAGTGGCTATAATGTACGTTTGATAAATTGTTAGGCATCCTATGAAAATGAGCCACGAAGAATACATCGAGAAGAAACGTAAGCGAGCGGTAGAAGTTGCAAGCGGAATGCTAGATGGTTCTATTAACTATCTAGAGGGTGCTATTGAGTTGTCTTCACTAAGGTTTGAGGTTGGCCTGTCCGAAGACGATAAAGATTTTATGCCTTTTACTGGGGTTGCATCAGAAGTCGATCATTTGCCAATTGGTGCGCCAAGGCAGTATTGGTCTCAAGAAGCTCTAGATAGGCACGAGCCAGAAATACAGCAATCCATTAAATGGGCAAAGGAAGTCTCTTTGTCAGAATGCAAATCTATCGTGGCAAGGTTCAATGCTTAACAAGGCCAAGCAGCATCGCCAGCAAAGCTGGCTGGACCTCGCTACGCTCGGCCGCTGTTGGCGGCGTTAACTAAATAGGTGGGATAGTGAATAAGGAGAAAAATAAGGAGAGGCGTGAGATCACAATATTTCGTGAATTTGCTAGAAAATCGGAGGTCGGTATAGAACCAGCTTCAGTTTCAAGCTGTAGGCCACCTGAGCCTGACATAATATGTGCGGTGAGAGGTAAAGGTTGTGTTCGTTTCGAATTAACAGAAGCGTGTGCTCCTGAATTTGCTCAGGCAATAAACAATCCAAACCCTGAAGGAGTCTATTCGTGTTGGAGTTCTGATGTATCAGAAGACACACTTCGAAAGAAACTTTCGAAATCGTATCCAGTACCGGAGCCGGTCGAATTACTCATCTTCACTGATGGTGCAACGGCAAAACCTGACTCTCAATTAATACGAGAGTTTCGAGAAATTCTCAAAGAAAGTCAAGGACAGTTTCGTCGCGTTTGGTTAATGGGTGACGAGATCCATCAATTGTGGCCAGAAACTAGTTAACAAGCTGTTTATCTCGTTCACACGCTCTTAGTGGGAATGCATACTAAACGCTCCAACACAGAGCATTGAAGCGAGACCTCAATCGCGTAATATTGAGGAGATGCTGAAGTAAATTCAGAATGACGATGTCTCTTTTGAGATACTTACGACTTCGTGAACTTTGCCCACTTCGCTCAGTATGACGGTGTTCTTTTTAAACCCCTTAACTTTCACCTAAATATTTTTGAAAATTTGGAAATACGTTTGCAAGTGTCTGAACATTGCTTGCAATGTGAGTTTTTGCAAACGCCAAATTTGAGGAAATATTAAGGGAAACCGTAGGTTGAGAGTTTGGGGCGTGCTTTTGCGCTCCTTTTGCACGAACAAAAGGAGCAAAGAAAAGATACTGAAATAAATTCAGTAAGACTAGATTCCCGCCTACGCGGGAATGACATAGAAGGATAAACAGGAATTACGAATGTGGTGTTAAGAATGAGGCTATTTATTTTTTTTAAAAAACAAAAAAAGGTGCAACCTGAGTTACACCTTTGTTTGTGACGTTTTAAAAAACTACCTACTTCAACATCAAAGTATTCAATTTTCTGACGAATCCGGCAGGATCTTCAAGTTGGCCACCTTCAGCTAAAACAGCTTGTTCAAATAACAATGTTGTCCAGTCAGCGAAGACTTCTTTGTCTTTTTCATCAGACAACTTTTTGAAAATCGGGTGTTCGATATTGATTTCCAAAGTTGGTTTGCTGCTTGGCATCGCTTGTCCGGCTTGTTTCATCAGTTGTTGCATGTACAATGCCATGTCGTGTTCGTTGAGAACAATACATGATGCGGAGTCTGTTAATCGGGATGAAATTTTGATTTTTTCAACTTTATCCGCCAAAACTTTTTCCATACGTTTGAGAATTTTCTGATGATCTTTTTCGGCTTTTTCGATTTCTTTTTTGTCTTCTTCGGTATCGAGTTTGTCTAAATCACCTTTAGCAACGGATTTGAGTTTTTTACCGTCAAATTCGGTTAAGCCATTAACCAACCATTCATCAATACGATCAGATAGCAACAACACTTCGATGCCTTTTTTCTTGAAAACTTCAAGATGTGGGCTATTTTTCGCAGTTTTATGGCTGTCTGCGGTGATGTAGTAAATGTTTTCCTGTTCCGGCTTCATACGGGATACATAGTCCTGCAAGGAAACATTTTGTGTGTCATCATCGTTATGAGTTGTTGCAAAACGCAACAATTTGGCAATGTCTTCCTTGTTTTTGAAATCTTCCTGTGCACCTTCTTTCATGACGGGACCGAACTCTGTCCAGAATTGTTGGTACTTTTCAGTCTCGGTTTCGGACATGGTTTTCAACAGACCAAGAATCTTTTTGGTTGAAGCTCGTTTAATGGATTCAATGACTTTGTTGCTTTGTAAAATTTCACGCGATACATTCAATGGCAAATCGTTGGAATCAATCACGCCTTTGACAAATCTCAGGTATCTTGGCAATAAATTTTTACTGTCATCCATGATGAATGTGCGTTGCACATACAGTTTTAAACCGTGTTGACCATCCGGTTCCCACAAATCAAATGGTGCTTTGGAGGGAATGTAGAGCAGGGAAGTGTATTCATAAGTTCCTTCAACCTGATTGTGTGACCAAACCATTGGGTCGTTCCAGTCATGAGAAACAGTTTTATAGAATTCCTTATAATCTTCGTCCTTGATATCTGATTTTGGCAATGTCCATAGTGCCTGAGCCCGATTGACTTGTTTCCATTCGCTTACTGTGGCTTTCTCTTTGTTCTCGTCCTTGTCATCACTATCAACCTCTTTGGTTTCCAGCATCATTATCGGGAATGATAAATTGTCTGCATATTTTGTGATGATTGACTTCAATCGATATTGATTGGCGAATTCTTTTTCATCTGATTTTAAATGCAGAGTGATTTCAGTTCCTCGGGCTTCATAATTGGTTTCTTCAATGCTGAAATCCGATTCGCCGGTTGATTCCCACATAACCGCTGATTCTGTGCCGGCTTTACGAGTTTTTAAAGTCACTTTGTCGGCAACAATGAAAGACGAATAAAACCCAACACCAAATTGACCAATCATTTTGGAATCCTTGGCTTTGTCTCCGGTTAATTGACTGAGAAATTCTTTTGTGCCTGATTTTGCAATGGTACCTATATTTGTAATCACTTCTTCGCGTGTCATGCCGATTCCGTTATCACGAATAGTTACTGTGTTGGCATCCTCATCAAATTCGATTTCAATTTTAAGTGTATTGTCACCTTCGTAGAGAGAATCATCGCTTAATGCTGCAAAGCGGAGTTTTTCACAAGCATCATTAGCGTTGGAAATCAATTCTCTGAGAAATATCTCTTTGTTAGAATAAAGAGAATGAATCATCAACTGTAACAATTGATTGACTTCTGTTTGAAATTGTAAATTTTCTTTTTTTGCCATAATTCTTTTTCGATTCAAATAATTGAGAATGCTCCCAATATAAGGACAACAGTGTTTTAATCAAGTGTGAATTTAGGATTCGTGTGAGATTTTCGTATCTAAGGCGGGATTTATTTGTTAGAATTTTACCTGTTCTGATATTTGTTTAGCTGATGAATAATAGCATCGAAAATATTACACAGCATATCTTGGCTTATGCCGATGGTGAAAAAATGGAGCTCGCCGTTATTGTTGACGCTCTTTATGCACAACTATGTAAAATTGCAGATATTCAGCTCAATAAACTCAATCCTAACTTAATCACGCCCAATGATTTGGTTCATGAGGTTTATCTCAAATTCTCAAAATCTTTAGCCGTTAATGCAAAAGGTCGGATGCACTTTTTGGCAATTGCAGCAACGGCAATGCGACAATTAATTTTGGATCAACTTAAAGGCAACAAACGAGAAAAGCGTGGAGGTCATCTCAGTTCAACGACTTTGACGGACTCAAAAGTGAATGTCACGGATAACTCTTTGGAAATTCTTGCAGTCAATGGTGCATTAAGCAAACTGGAAGAGATCGAGCCAATTTTAGCGAGTACAGTTGAATGTCGTTATTTTGCCGGTTATTCAGAGATTGAAACCGCAGAGGCATTGGATGTCAGTGTCCGCACTGTCCGAAGATACTGGAAGCGTGCCAGACGGTGGTTGGCGATGGAACTTTCAACTCAGTCATAAAATGTCTAATCATTCCAACACAATATTTTTCAGCAAAGGGGACTTGGTTTTTAAAGTTGGTGATGAAGCCGATTGTGCTTATATTATCGAGTCAGGCACTGTTGGTCTGTATGTTGATGATCAGACTGGAAGTTTGATAACAACGCTCAATTCCGGAGAATTACTCGGCGAGATGGGTGTAATTGATAGTAGCATGAGATTGGTGAGTGCCTATGCTGAAAGTGACTTAGAGTTAATGCAAATTAACAAAACACAAATCACACAAAGGTTGCAGAACTCAGACCCGATTATTCGTACTTTAATGAATGTGTTATTAAAACGCATACGTAATATGACGCAGCCCAATTACCGGGAAGTGCGAGATGCGAATAAAACCATTGGAAGCAATGAGCATAATCTTAATTTAACTGAAGGTATCCATAAAATTCGGTTTGAAAAGGAATTGTTTCAGGCTTTAGAAAATGGTGATGTGGTCAATGTTTATCAACCCATGGTTAATCTGGATCAAGGCTATATTGCCGGGTTTGAAGCCTTAAGCCGATGGAAACATCCTGAAAAAGGTATGATTTCGCCTTTTGAGTTTATTACGTTGGCAGAAGAAAGTGACTTGATTGTGACGATGGGTCTGAATATATTCGACAATGCTTGTCGACAACTATCGGAATTTCAACGAGCCAGAAAAACTTACGATTTTAAACTTCCTGATTTGTTTATGAGCATTAATGTGTCAATGGCACAATTATCGGATGCTTACTTTTTTGAACGAATCAAGCAAATTGCAGAAAAGTATAAAGTCAAAGCGAGAAATATCAAAATTGAAATTACCGAATCAATGCTGGCAGAATATGGTTTAGTTCGACGTTGGATTAAAGACTGCCATAATTACGGATTTAAAATTTCTCTGGATGATTTCGGGACCGGTTATTCGGGTTTCCAACATCTTTTGGAACTGGATTTTGATTCTTTAAAAATCGACCAGGCATTTATCAGAGCAATTGAATCCAATCCTAAAAGTTTAATCATGCTGGAAGTCATCACTGAAATGGCGAAAAGGCTTGGAATGTCAATCGTTGCCGAAGGAATTGAGAATCTCGAAGGCGCTGAAACATTAGCATCAATGGGTGTGGATTTCGGACAAGGATATTATTTTTTTAAACCTATGAATTCGGAAGAAATTATCTCAATTTTAAGCCGATAAACTTCTATAAAATCATTCTCCAAATCAATACATTTTAATCAGGTTGTGATATAATCCCTCGATTGCGAATTAAGCTGGAATTTTTATATTTATGGTCGATCAAACTACGGAAATTTTTAAAGTCAATCTCGAAGATGAGATGAGAAAGTCCTATCTGGATTACGCAATGAGCGTTATTGTCGGCAGGGCTTTGCCGGATGTTCGTGATGGCTTGAAACCGGTTCACAGACGGGTTTTATTTGCCATGAGCGAACTGGGAAATGATTGGAATAAGGCCTATAAAAAATCAGCTCGTATTGTCGGTGATGTGATCGGTAAATATCATCCACACGGTGATTCAGCAGTTTATGACACCATCGTTCGAATGGCTCAACCGTTTTCTTTGCGTTATATGCTGGTTGACGGGCAAGGAAACTTCGGTTCGGTGGATGGTGATTCCGCTGCGGCAATGCGTTATACGGAAATTCGCATGTCCAAAATTGCTCATCAGTTGCTGGAAGATATTGACAAGGATACCGTTGATTTCGTCTCTAACTATGATGAAACCGAGCAAGAACCGGCTGTTTTACCATCCAGAGTTCCGAATTTGCTGGTCAATGGTTCTTCCGGTATTGCGGTGGGGATGGCAACCAATATCCCACCTCACAATTTGAATGAAGTTATTGACGCCATTATTGCTTTGTCGTATAACAACGAAATCACTCTTGATGAATTGATGGAGCATTTGCCGGGGCCGGATTTCCCGACAGCAGCGATTATCAATGGTGCTGCTGGAATTCGTGAAGCCTATGAAACCGGTCGTGGCAAAATCTACATGCGTGCAAAAACGCATATTGAGGAAGAATCTAACGGTAAACAAAGCATTATTGTTGATGAATTGCCTTATCAGGTTAATAAAGCCAAGCTGATTGAAAAAATTGCCGAGCTACTCAAACTGAAGAAAATTGAAGGCATTAGTGCACTTCGTGACGAATCTGACAAAGATGGCATGCGGATAGTTATTGAAATGCGACGCGGAGAAGTTGCAGAAGTGATGCTCAATCAGCTCTTCAAACTGACCCAATTGCAAACTGTCTTTGGCATGAATATGGTTGCTTTGGTTGACGGACAACCGGAATTGTTGAATCTGAGACAAATTCTGGATGCATTCCTCAAGCATCGCAGGGAAGTGATTGTCAGACGAACATTATTCCTGCTAAAAAAAGCCAGAGACAGAGCTCATATTCTTGAAGGATTGGCCGTCGCTCTTGCAAATATTGATGAAATCATTGCTTTGATTAAGGCCTCAGATAGTCCGGCAGTTGCCAGAGAAGCCTTGCTTGCCAAGCGATGGAAGTCTGAACTGATTCGCTCCATGCTTTCCGGTGAAGCCGATCTCTGTCGTCCGGAAGATTTATCTGATGAATACGGAATGTTTGATGATGGCTATCAGTTGTCTCCGGTTCAAGCGAAAGCCATTCTGGATTTACAATTGCATCGTTTAACCGGTCTGGAACAAGAAAAAATTACTGATGAATTCAAAGATATTATTATTAGAATTCAAGAGTTTATCGAAATTTTAACCAATCCTGACAGACTATTGGAAGTTGTCAGAGAAGAATTGCTGGAAATTAAAACAAACTTTGGTGATGAACGTCGTTCTGAAATCATTGAGCATCAAATGCATCTGACAATGGAAGACTTAATCACTGAAGAGGAAGTCGTAGTCACATTATCCCATGCTGGATATGCGAAGATGCAGCAACTGGATGTTTATCAGTCCCAACGCCGTGGTGGTAAAGGAAAAGTTGCTACCAAGATGAAAGAAGAGGATTTTGTTGAAAGATTATGGATTACTAATACTCATGATACATTGTTATGTTTCAGTGACAAAGGTAAGTTGTATTGGTTAAAAGTTTATGAATTGCCAATGGCATCACGAACAGCCAGAGGAAAACCATTGGTCAATCTATTACCACTGGAGAAAGATGAAAGAATCACAGCGATTCTGCCTGTGCGTGAATATGAAGAAGACAAATACATCTTTTTTGCTACAGCTAAAGGAATCGTGAAGAAAAGTGCATTGACCAATTTCAAAAATGTTCGGGCGAATGGTGTGATTGGTTTGGATTTGTTGGATGACGACCATTTAATCAATGTGGAAATCACTGATGGAAGCAAAGAAATCCTGTTATTTACAACCGATGGTAAGTGTGTTCGCTTTGATGAAGAAAATGTCAGAGCAATGGGTCGAACAGCTCGTGGAGTTCGTGGCATCAAACTCAAGAAAGACCAAAGTGTGGTTTCCATGTTTGTTGCTCATGAAGGAAATGTTCTCGTCTGTACCGAAAACGGCTATGGCAAACAAACACCATTAGACGATTTCCGCTTGATTAATCGTGGTGGTCAAGGTGTGATTGCAATACAATGTTCTGAAAGAAACGGTGGAGTTGTCGGTGCTTGTCAAGTGACTGAAAATGATGAAGTGATGCTGATTAGTAATGGTGGAACTCTAGTTCGAACTAAAGCTAGCGGAATCTCAACAGTTGGAAGAAACACTCAAGGCGTCACCTTGATTCGCCTCAGCAAAGATGAAAAATTAGTGAGTGTTGCAAAAATCATCAATATGGAAGATGAAGATTCAGAAGGTGAAATAGACATTGAAGGTGAAGAATAACAAAATCAGTCATTCTCGCGCAGAAGTGAATAATAAAAACGCTATTCCCGCACAAAAATGAATAATAAAAACGTCATTCCCGCGTAGGCGGGAATCTGTAAGCACCCTCTTGAGAGGGGATTGAGGGGTGTGTTAATTTTTTTTAAAAACCCTATGGTGGGTAAACCCACCTTACAGTTTTAACCAGGCACGAGTGCGCCTGCTCGGGGATGACTACATCTGTTTGAAAATAAGAAAAATAAAATTTCGTAAAAAAACTCTGCGTGACTCTGTGGTTCTTTGTGAATCTCTGTGTTCCTTAGTTTTTTCAGAAGGGGAAAAATGAACCAATCAATAAAAAATGCCTATATCTGTGACGGCTTAAGAACACCAATCGGTCGATTTGGTGGCAGTATGGCAACTATTCGTCCTGATGATATGCTGGCTCATGTGATTCGTGAGTTATTAGCTAAAAACAATTCGCTGAAACCTGAAAAGATTGAAGATGTCATCATCGGTTGTGCCAATCAAGCAGGTGAAGACAATCGAAATATTGCTCGCATGTCAGCATTGATCGCCGGTTTACCAATGTCTGTTTCCGGCGTGACCGTGAATCGTCTTTGTGCATCCGGTCTGGATGCAGTTGCGCAAGCGGCGAGAAACATTGCCACGGGAGAAGCTGATTTACTTCTTGCCGGCGGAGTTGAATCCATGTCCAGAGCTCCGTTTGTGATGCCAAAAGCGGAAACGGCTTATTCGAGAAGTGCAGAAATTTTTGATACAACTATTGGTTGGCGCTTTGTAAACAAGCATTTAAAACAACAATATGGAATTGATTCTATGCCTGAAACTGCTGAGAACGTCGCTGAAAAGTACGCTATCAGTCGCGAAGATCAAGACTTGTTTGCTTTTAATAGCCAAAATAAAACTGCTAAAGCACAAGCCGAGGGAATATTTGCTGAAGAAATAATACCTGTGGAAATTCCACAAAGAAAAGGCGAGCCAATCGTTTTTGACGAGGATGAACATCCCCGACAATCTACTCTTGAAAAACTGGCGCAGCTTTCCACACCATTTAAAAAAGAAAATGGAACTGTTACAGCAGCCAATGCTTCGGGCGTGAATGACGGAGCCTGTGCGTTAATTATTGCTTCAGATAATGCGGTCGCTGAAAACAACCTCAAGCCCATTGCAAAAATTATTGGAACAGTCGCAGTCGGAGTTGAACCCAGAATTATGGGAATCGGTCCTGTTCCGGCTGTTCAAAAATTGTTGAAAAAATACAACCTAACACTGGATAACATTGATGTCATTGAACTGAATGAAGCTTTTGCCGCACAATCTTTGGCAGTTATGCGAGAATTAGGCTTAAAAGATGATGATTCACGAGTCAATCCCAATGGCGGAGCGATTTCTTTAGGTCACCCATTAGGCATGAGCGGTGCCCGATTGGTACTAACCGCAGCCAAACAATTACAAAGAACAAATGGAAAATACGCCATCTGTACACTCTGCGTCGGAGTCGGGCAGGGCATGGCGATGTTGATTGAGAATGTTAAATAAGCATGAATGAAATAACGCAAAGTTTGCAAAGAAAACGCATAGATTTACAAAGAAAAATATGTATAGCAACGGTTTACAAGAATTAATTGATTCTATATCATGGGACAAACTTGAAGATTCCTATGGTCCTGCTATTAATGCGCCTCAAGGATTTATTGATTTATTTAGCGATAATCAAGATACAAGAGAAGATGCTGTTTATGAATTTTTATTAAGTTCAGCTTTGCATCAATACTCGACTTATTCTTGTACACCTTATGTTGTAAAGTGCGTGCTATATATAAGTGAATATGAAGATATAAAAAATTTAGTTGTCATTAATTGTCCTTTAGTACGTGAGTTATTTTTGTTTATTAACGGATGCTTACATAGTGCTCAAACAATGGTTGAGTTAAAGAAAGAAATAGTTAAAGGTAAACTGCTCTACGAAAAGTACATAAATCACAATGATAAATTAACATCAAAATACGCAAGAATGTTATTTGATTTCTCAAGTTCTTTGGACTAATTAATAAATATTGATTACCATCAAGCCAATAAATTATAATGGCTGTAGAATAAGAAATAAATCTCTGTGCAACTCAGTGATTCTCTGTGAATCTCTGTGTTCCTTACAAAAAAACAGGTAAAACTATGTATTCACAAGGTCTGAGAGATTCAAAAGCCGGTGATGAACCGCAGGAATTGCTTGAAGCTTTCCAGAAACGAATCGACAAAGAAGAAAAAATCGAACCACGCGACTGGATGCCGGAGGCATACAGAAAAACTCTGATTCGTCAGATTTCACAACATGCCCATTCAGAAATTGTTGGGCAATTGCCGGAAGCGAATTGGGTGACAAGAGCTCCAACGCTGAAACGCAAATTAATTTTATTAGCAAAAATTCAGGATGAGGCCGGGCACGGTCTTTACCTTTATTCGGCAGCCGAAACGTTGGGTGAATCTCGCGACAAAATGTATGCAGATTTGTTGAGTGGAAAGGCAAAATATTCCAGTATTTTTAACTATCCAACACTGAATTGGGCGGATATTGGTGCAGTGGGCTGGTTGGTTGATGGTGCGGCGATTATGAACCAAGTGGCTTTGTGCCGTACTTCTTACGGACCATATTCCCGTGCTATGGTTCGGATTTGTAAAGAAGAAAGTTTTCATCAACGACAAGGTTATGAAATCATGGTTAAAATGGCTCATGGCTCTGAACAACAAAAAGCGATGGCTCAGGATGCCATAAACCGTTTCTGGTGGCCGGCGTTGATGATGTTTGGTCCCAGCGATAAGGATTCCAAACACTCTGAGCAATCTATGAAGTGGAAAATCAAACGATTCAGCAATGATGATTTACGCAATAAATTTATTGATGCGACTGTTCCTCAGGCTGAATATCTGGGATTGACTATTCCTGATTCCGATTTAAAATTTAATGAAGAAACAGGAAGTTACGATCATGGTGAAATCGACTGGAACGAATTTATGAACGTAATAAAAGGCAATGGGAAGTGCAACCAACAAAGAATGGAAACCAGACGCAAAGCTCACGAAGATGGTCTTTGGGTTCAACAAGCGGCCGAGGCCTATGCTGCAAAACAAAACATGAATCAAGAGGTTGCCTGAGATGAAATTATATGAAGTTTTTATCAGAGCCAAAGCCGGTCTCAGTCACAAACACGCTGGTTCCGTACATGCGACAGATGCAATAATGGCTTTACAGAATGCAAGGGATTTGTATACGAGAAGGGAGGAGGGTGAAAGTATTTGGGTTGTTGAATCAGCCCAAATATTTTCTTCAAATCCGGATGATAAAAATGCTTATTTTGAGCCGGCAGAAGATAAAATTTATCGCCATCCTGATTTCTATCATATTGATAAAGAGGTCAAAAACATCTGATGTCTGCTTTGTATGAATATGTTTTAAACCTTGCGGACAATACTTTGGTTTTGGGACAAAGATTATCCGAATGGTGTGGAGTTGGACCAATGCTAGAGGAGGACTTGGCATTGACAAACACAGCGTTAGATATTTTGGGTCAATCACAAATGCTGTTGCAATTAGCAAATGAAATCAAGGGAGATGGTAAGAGCGTTGATGAATTAGCTTTTCTTCGTGATGCCATTGATTTTCGCAATGTCATTTTGGTTGAACAACCGAATGGTGACTACGCACAAACCATGCTTCGTCAGTATTTTATGGATGTTTATCATGTGCATCTCTACAAAGAACTTTCAAACAGTACAAATGAAAAACTGGCAGCGATCGCACAAAAATCACTTAAAGAAGTAAAGTATCATCTGGAACGCAGCGAATTATGGATGAAACGCATGGCGCTGGGAATTGAAGAGAGCTTCAATCGTTTGCAAACAGCACTGACTCAATTATGGCATTACCACCATGAATTGTTTGAAAGCAGGGATTCATTGCAACAATTGGTTGATGATGGAATTGTAGCCGACCCCCAGCAACTCAAAGCGAAGTGGGAGGCTGATGTGAAAAAACTGTTTGCATGCACTCCTCTGGAAATTCCTCAATCCGGCTGGAAAGCCACTGGTGGATTAAAAGGTCACCACAGTGAATATCTGGGAAAAATGTTGTGCGAAATGCAGTTTTTGCAAAGAGCCTACCCGAATTGTGAGTGGTGATTTTTAAGGAACACAGAGTGTCACAAAGGAGCTTAGAGTTACACAGAGAACTAATTTAATTTTCAAATTTTACAGACCGTCATTCCTGTTTTTCATAAACTTTTTGAGTTCGGTTACCTTCATGAGTTTGCATTTGAGAGACAAATTCAGGTAATTCAAAAGTTTATTAATAGAGTGTTATGCAAAACCTTCTTATTTTATATTTCAGGAATTTTTCAGGTTTTTTTCATGTTTTATTATTTGATTAATCTAAAATAATAGTTCAGTCTAATTGGATATAGTTATGAAAATAAAACAACTCATTGTTCTATCTATCCTGGTTTTTCAATCAGCATCAAAAGCTGATAACAGTATGATTTTATTAGGTGGGGATTTGATTTTTGCTAATGGCTTTGAACTTGAATCCTTAGTTATCAATGAAATAGATTATGATCAGCCGGGATCTGATACCGAAGAATTTATTGAAATATATAATCCTACATCATCAGAGATATCTCTGAATGGTATCAGACTATATCTAGTAAATGGCGGGACATTTAGTGACTATGATGAGTATTTCTTTAGTGATTTAGGAAGTATGCAGCCAGGTCAGTATTTGGTTGTTGGTTCTGACTCAGTATTAACCAGTTTGCCTCCGGGAACAATATCAATGCCTTTAAATGGTTCTATTCAAAATGGCAGTTCCGATGGTGTGGTGTTGATTGATACTTCTGATAATTCGATTATAGACAGCGTGTCTTACGAAGGAAATCTGACAGGTGTAACAATCACTGACTTATCAATAACAATTGATATCACCGAAGGAACATCATCTCTTACAGACACCATTGATGGAAGTCTGTCGAGAATACCAAATGGAGAAGATTCAAACAACAATGATGCTGATTTCTTGTTTACAAGTTCAACAACACCGGGTAGCCAAAATGCAGAGATTCTTGGTCCGGAATTTCTGGTTATTAATGAAATAGATTACGACCAGCCGGGATCTGATACTGTAGAGTTCATTGAAATATACAATCCGACGGCTTCTGAAATTTCACTCATTGGAGCCAGACTCTACTTAACGAATGGTGGAACATTTAGTGATTATGATCAGTACGATTTTTCAGCATTTGGTAATTTGCAAGCAGGTCAGTATTTGGTGATTGGATCCAGTACAGTACTTTCATCAGTTCCTCCGGGTACTTTAACTATGTTGTTGAATGGAAATATTCAAAATGGAAATGCCGATGGAGTAGTGATGATTGATACTTCTGATAATTCGATTATAGATAGTATGTCTTACGAAGGAAATTTGACAGGTGTGACAATCACAGACTTATCAATAGTCATTGATATTACCGAAGGAACATCATCATTAAGTGACACTGGTGACGGAAGCCTTTCCAGAATTCCTAATGGGTTGGATATGGATAATAATGATTTGGACTTTACTTTGACAACAACTATTACCCCAGGTGCTGCAAATGTAAATTAGACAGGCTGTTAATGAATTCACTAATCGAGCAAAACTATTTGAATCATTTAGCTTTGAATAAAGATCATGAAAGCTGTTTATAGACATTAGGTGATTTCAATTGGTATGAAAGTAGTGTGAATGATACTGTTCTAAAGACTGTCATACCAGTTTTTCATAAACTGCTTGAGTTCGTTGCTTTCAAGAGATTGCATTTGAGAGATAAACTCAGGGCTTACAATTTGATAATATCCATCATCGTTTCCGATTGTGTGAAACAGATGGATTAAATCAGCACCGCAGTTTGTGCATTTTCCATAAGTGAATTCACAACCCCTTGCATGTCCTGCATCCTGAATGAATTGCCACTTTATATTATCACAACATGTTTTAATTTTATCCATACTCTTTGGAGTTATTGACTTATAATATTTGATTGTTAGATTTTAACCTTTTATTGCTAATTTTCACTAGGTTTTTTATATTATGTCAAGCAGAATAGAACAACTCCTTTCTCAAGTCACCGATCCGGAAATTCCGGTATTGTCTCTCTATGATTTGGGTGTGATTAGAAAAGTTGAAGAAACCGATACAGCGATTATAGTGACTATCACGCCGACTTATTCCGGATGTCCGGCAATGGATTTGATGGAGAGGAATATTATCGATGTCTTAGAAAATAACTTTGATAAAGAGATTAAAGTCATCACTCAGCTTTCTCCGGCATGGACGACCGACTGGCTCACCGAAGCAGGTAAAAAAGCTTTATTTGAATACGGAATCATGCCTCCCAGCCCCAAAGGTGAAGTGATTTGTCCGCAATGTCGGTCAAAAAATGTTGTTCTCATCAGTCAATTCGGCTCAACTGCCTGTAAGTCCTTATACAAATGCAATGACTGCCTTGAGCCTTTTGATTATTTCAAGTGTCATTAAACCACTTGAATCACATCATATATCAGTAAGCTGTTTTGACTTCAATCAAGAAACCATAGTCAATATAGTTTTATAATTTAAGAGAGGTGTGATCACTTCGATTGAGTTATTAAATTTGTGAGGTTTCAATATGAGTCAATTGTATTGTTCTGAATGCGGTGCGAAACTAGAAAACAATGCTAAATTCTGTGGTGAATGTGGTCATGCAGTTGAGATAGAACTGGTTGAAACTCAGAGCAATTGTTCCCATTGTGGTCATTTAATCCAAGAAAGGGAGTTATTTTGTTCTGAATGTGGTTATGCAATAGGAAATCTCGGAGGGCAATTCAATGCAAATATACGGAAAGCAGACATTGATAGTCAACAGCTAAATAATAGTTCACACCCTAAACCAAAGTTTTGGTCGAGTCTAACTGCACTTCTGACTTTATCTCTGCTTGCATGGTATTTCATTGTTGAAAAGGATCCAAACAGTTCATTTCGACCTACTCGAAGCAACCTCGGGACTATTAGTTCAGTTCAAACCGACTCGCTTGATTTGTATCCGCATCCCGGTATTCATATTACTTCTTTAAAAAATGCTTTAGATAAACCGAGAACATTCAAAGCGACTGAAATATCGAATTCTAAACTTGATCAATTAGCTGAAAAATTAATAGAAAAAGGAGTTATTCCCTATAAAGGTTTTGATATTAATGCCGGCATGAGTGAAACAGAACGATTTAGAAAGCCGGTAACCATCGCTATGAACTTGAATGAATTGGCGATACCTGTTGAGCTCCAACCACATACGCATTTGGCTTACATTGATAAAACTGGTCAGTTACGACGCATTCACAGTTATTTTGAAAACAATCAAATTAAATTTGATACTTATCATAATGTCCACATTATTCTGTGGATAGCTTTAGGAGCAGTTTCTTATTGGGGATATGAGGAAGGTGTCTTTAATGAAGAATTAGCTGTATATCCGGATGGTTTCTTTAAAGCGGATTATCGATTTTATTTATGGGAGTCTGAAAAAATTAATTATTTCATTCATTATCCCAAAAAATGGAAGTCGATTCGTCCGGATATTGTTAGTAACCATTTAAAAAAGTTAAAAAAAGTTATGGATAAACATAATCTGGATGGAATTCATAATAGAGAACAAGCCTTAAAAGCTTACGCCAATATTTCAAAAGATAAAGAATATTCGGATTTAATGAAAGTTATGCGAGATAAAAAGTGGGTTTTAGAAAATTATTTCCCACAAAAAGTGGCAAACGCTGTTAAAGCATTGGATCTAGCAATTAAATATACAAACTCACGAGGATTTAGAAGCCCGGGTTATTCAGGAATACCGGTAGAGCCTGATATCTATATTCAGGAAAAAAGTATGGGGGCGAATTTATACGGCGAAGTTAGAAATGGCTGGACCACTCGGTCTTTTATGGTTCTGGATGGAACAAAAATTCCTGATGCAGATATCTTAAGTATGAGTTCATCACAATTAGCTGCCTATAATTCACTTAAAACAACAACACTTCATGAGTATTTTCATTTGGTGCAATCTGCTTACAGTTTTGTTGAGATGCAAAAACAACTTTGGTTTGCTGAAGCCACCGCAGTTCAATATGAAGCAGAAGCCGGCAAATACTATCTGAATAATAATTGGGCAACATCATGGGATTATACCAGTAGAACTTATGACGGTTTTTTCAAAAAGATGGATTTAAAATCCGGACAGATTCAAGAATTACAACAACACGGATACAGTATTTCATATTTTTTGGAGTATTTAAGAGACAAGTACTATGGTAAAACAGGGAATGAGTTTTTGCCAAAACTATTAAATGATTATGCCGGAGTTTTATCCGGCAACATAACTAGTTTGATTGATGTCACATCAGGTGAAGAGTCACGATTCATTGATGATTTCAGGATTTATGCACGAAAAATCAGGAATGAACTAGTGAGTTATAGGGCGTCAGTTTTAAATGATGAAAAATTAGTCTATTCATGGCGATTTAATGACAGTAATCCATTATCTGCTCCGGGAATGAAGATTTCTTTGAAAGAGAAAAATCCATATGCACTTGAAGATGCTGTTTTAGTTATCCGAGATTCATCTGGATACTCAGAACAGACAGAAATTCATTGGTCTTTTGATAAACGCAACTGGAAAATACTCCAAGTAGGGATTCCTGTTGCAATCGACTCACTTAAAACAAAGCAAAACATTTATTTACAGAGGATTGAGGCTTATATTGAAGCACAGAATAATCCGGTAAAAAAAGCATCAACCGATATTTATTTCCTTTTGAAACCAAAAAATGCCGCTAAAGTAACAATTAACAAACCTTATTTTCAAATTGAAATTCCCAAAAGTTCTTTGATGAAAAACAAAGAATCGGAAGGCAGTTTGGGACCATATATTCAGGCGATAGAGATTGAAGTTACAACACCTGAAACTAATAAACCTGTACGGTTGTGGTTATCAGATGGCAATATGACTACTAAGTTTGAGACTGAAAAGTTGCTAGGTAGATTAACTCCTGATGGAAGAGGGAATTACAATCTTAAAGTATCATACCGAGAATGTGCACATAAGGGTCAAAATATTTGTGGAGCATGGAGTCCAAATGTGTATATGAGTATTAAATCTGACAAGAAAGAGAACCAAGGAAAGCTAACAAAAGCACTTGATGTGAGTAAGACAGTAAACTTATTGTGGACACCACAATGGAAACAGTCATGGTTTTCAGGTGATAGGAATGATCGGTGTCGTCCATATTATGATTCACCACAACCATTAATGGCAAATATTGATGCCGTTTATTCTCTTTCAGTTTCGATATCCGGTGATGAAATTGAGTCCGTCAGCGAAAAAGATTTATCAATATATTTGAACACCAAAAAAAATGTAACAGTAAGCCTGGGATTTGATGCGAGTTTATCGAAAAACAAAGATATTTTGGACTGGCAAAATGCTCATTATGATCAACAGTATGCGATTTCAGGATATGAAATTTCGGTGAATGGCAAAGTATTAAAGGGTAAGAACGCAACCTTCAATATTCCTCCCGGGAAATCAACAATTTCAACCAGTGTATTTTTAAAAACAACAGGGACTTCCACATTCAAAGCAATCAGAAATGCTCATGCTTGTCAACCTGTTATGATGGAATACGATTCAGGAAATATTAAAGAAATGAGTTTGGGTTCAATAAAAATATACACTAATGGCAAGCCAAAAACTCTTTCCGGAGGGAATCCGTTTGGTGGTATCAGGAATAAAGATACAGATTAAATGTGAAACAGAGAAATGAAATGAAAGATCAGAGTTGTTGTAAAAATTGTGGAGCAGTTCTTAGAGAGCATGCAAAGTTTTGTACAAATTGTGGAAAGCCGATTCTTCATGATTCTGCTCAGGTAAAAACGATAAATTTTCAAGATCAAAACCCTGGTAATAATAGTAAAAAAAGTTTAGCTCCAATTGTTTGGGTGGTCATTGCTTTGTTATTCGCGGGTTATTTTGTAACAAATTATTTTTTTGATGAAACAAAAGAGGACTCATTGGTGCATAAAATCGAAGCTCCTGAATTACAAGGTCAGTGGTATGATTTTACCGGAGTTCTTTTAGGTGATAAAACCGCAAGTATCGAATTTACTAATCAAGGTGATATTTTTATTGGTCAGTCATCGAATGATAGAATTTATATTGAACTGATACCAACGAAAAAACATGAGTACAATGCAAATGTTACTTTGCATGGTGTTAAAGGTGAATTTTATGTGATTTATTATCATGACAAGAAAACACTTGAATTCCATAATATACTGACCAAATCCACTTGGAAAATTACAAAAAACTAAATGAGACTCAATATGAATCAATGCGATTACTGCGGAAATGAATTGAAACCCGGTGCAAAATTCTGCACTCAATGTGGTAAAAAAGTGGAACCCAAAAAGGTGTCCAAAAAGAAACTTGACAAAAAAATACGCACTGTTGTTAACAAGACAAATGAAGAGTTATTTATGAATATTAATAACAATATTCGGTTAAATAATAGTCAAACAAAAATTGTTAAGAGATTCAGTTTCTTGGCTTTTGTATGTGGTTTGATTTTGATTTTAGCGATGGCAGATTTAGACTCATTTCATATTCATCCGGCAGTTACATTTGTTTCTATATTTCTCATGCTGGTTTTTATCGCTATTGCATATATGTTTAGAAGTCGAGAGAAAAAACTGCAAACACTAATTACCGGAGAAAATTTGATAGCTCATTGGACTCTGACAAATGATGAAAAATACCAATATAGCAATTATCTTTATCAGAAAGAAAAAGCAGAGAATTTATCAAAGTGGATATTGTTGAGTATTCTTTTTTTGGTTGTATTTGGTATCACTATTTTGATTATAGAGGAAGCAAAATTGGCAATTTTTTTTATAATGACAGGGTTCATTTGTTTCTTTGCTTTCATAGCTTTCATCATGCCTGTTTACTATAGAAACAAAAATATGAGAGCCGATGGAGAAATACTAATTGGACAGAAATTTGCTTATGTGAATGGCTATTTTCATAATTGGGATTTTCCACTTTCGGGTTTAAAGAAAGCTAAAATAATAAAAGAACCATTTCGTGGCTTATTAATTCATTATTTTTATACAGATAGAACTTTCGTTAATCAGGAAATGCTATATATTCCTGCAAATTCGGAGATTGATTTGGATTTTATAGTTCAAAATCTTCAACAACATAGCAAAAAGACGTGAAGTGTTTAGATTCATTTTCCCAATTGCATAGAATCGAGCAAAGAGACCTCCCTCTAAAAATCAAGATTGTGAAATCTGAGGAGATACAAATTGTAACTCCTCAGTAATTTGATAGAAGTTAATATTCTAACTACTCAAAACCGTTTGCAAATATTAAATCAGGTGGTAGTAAATACTGAATTGTTAATACCGGAGGGCTTGAGCCTTCGCGACTGGAAACTCCTCTGGCGTTACCGGAATTGACTTCATCTCCTATAATCAGCCAGCCGTGATTGTTATTCACATCTTGAACCCAGGCAGTGACATCATTAATTAATTGTGTTGTGCTTTGAAATTGTATATTCGATGAGCTTTCATCAAAAGGTGCAGAGGCTGATTCGGAAGCTGTAAAATCGCCACCCGGATTCGTCCAGAGATCGGTGTTGAAAAAACGATGCAACCATGTTGCATCCCCGGATTGAGCTCCTGCGCCGCTTCCCGAACCACTCGATCCGGCTTCACCCCATTCAGCGGATAAACTATGTAAAGTTGCATTGACTGTGCCTATAAATGGGCTTGATGGAGTGTTGGTAATTTCTAAATCGAGTTGAGCATCAATAATGGTCGATTGAGGGTGGATTGAAGTGACATCAAATTCAAGAACAGCTCGACGCATTGCATTGCCGTTTGTCATACCTATGAAAAGATTACCACCGGCTCCATTACTGGTGCTTCCATCAACAGTTTCATACAGAGTGTTGTCTTTAACAGGGTTTAGTTGTGTGGTTTGTGGGATTTCATAACTAATAAGCAATGATGGTCTTGATGAAACTGTCGGATGCTCTCGAGAAGCAAATCTTTGGGCGGTCGCTGAGGTTGATTCATCTCCAAGCAGTATCCAGCCAAAATTTCCTGCAGGAGTATCTAACCAACCTTGAACGTCACCAATCATTCCGTTGGTTTGAAATGTATATTCTCCCTGAGATGATATTGATAAACTTGCCGAGGGTGTTCCCAGATAGTCCCCACCGGGAGTCATCCAGGAAACGGTATCATAGAAACTATGTATCCATGTCGCGTCATTGGTTGTTGATAAAGTACCACCGCCTTCATTGCCTCCTGCATCTGAAGTTCCTTCTCCCCAATTTGATGTAATAGTATGTAAATTGACAGTTTGTGTGTTTCCTCTACTTTTATTCATAGTTAAATGGAGCTCTACATCAGTTATGACTGCACCTGCAGGAATATTCCCAGCGATATCAAACGCAATCACTGCTCTACGTAAACTTACTCCTGAAGACTGACGTGTTTTACCTACAAAAAAGTTTTGTCCAGCACCATTACTTAAATGTCCGGTTGCACTTTCGTATAATGTATTATCTTTTGTTGGTGCTAAAGTGACTGTCGCAGCATTTAGTAATGAAGTTGTTAATATTGAAATAATAAATAGTGTTTTATTCATGTTAATCCCCATTTCAATTTCAAAAATAATATCATTCTTTTTTTAATCATTTCTAATCACTCAATTGTTTATTAAAAAAATCTAATGATTTACCTAAATAAATAACTTCAGATTCAATATGATTCATTGAATGTCCTTCATTCTTTAAAATAACCAGTTCTGACTCTAAGTTCATTATATCCATTACATCTTTTAGTCTAAATGAATGTTCCAAAACTACTCTTTTATCATGAATGCCATGAAATAGCAATATAGGTCTTTTTATTTTATCAATCAAATAAACCGGTGATTTTTGAATGAGTTCATTCATATTAACTTCTGGGTTACCGGCAATATTTTTCATTTTCTCTAAAATGATTTCACTATCTTTAAAATCACTAGAAGTAAACATTAATGGTATGTCAGTCACTCCAGCTAATGAAACAGCACATTTATATCTATCAGGAAATAAAATAGAGAGCATAATTGATGAGTAGCCACCATAACTGGAACCCATGGCACAAATTTTTCCCCCATCAATATTATATTTTTCTAATATACCGGTAACAACTTGGTTGATATCTGATTCAATTTCCTCACCCCATTGTTGATAGCCTAATTGTTCAAATTTTTTGCCGTAACCACCTGAGCCTCGATAGTTTACTTTTAAACTCGAATAACCGTGAGATGCAAAAAAATGTTGTACTTCATTAGTATATGCTATATCTCTAATGCCAATTGGTCCTCCATGAGGTATTACAATTAGAGGACTCTTTTTGTTATGGATTCCTTTGGGAGTCACCAAGTATCCTTCAATTGGTGTACCATCTTGTACTTTTATATTTATAAAGTGAAGATCTCCTTTCTCTAAATTTGTGTAGGTTGGATTTGTATCTAATATATGTTCATATTTGTTTGTTTTTGTATTGTAGATACCCCAAATTCCTTTTGATTTTTCATTGATTTCGAATACTAAAATATTTTGTGTAGGAGAATTATAGTAAATTTCGTAAAACTTATGATTATTGGGATATTTCGCTTTTAGTTCCTTTAGTGAATCTCTACTTTCAAAGAATTCATATTTATAATAACCATTTTCTATGTATGAAACCCCGATAACATCATTTGTAATTGGATTAATTTTTATCGACTCAATATCGTATGATTTATTCTGGTAAAATATACCAAGCTGTGTGAAATCTTTAGTTGAATATTTATGTACAGCCTTTTTATCTGTATAACTATTGGTCAATACATAAAAAAAGGTTTCATCTTTGGATATTGCTAATGGAATCTCAACGTCTTCAAATTTTGAACTATTGTAAGATTTTATTTTTAACCAATCTCCGTTTTTATCCAGGAACCAATAATCAAGCACGATATCTTTTTTAATTTTTTTTATATCCATAGTAATTACAAATCTTATGGTATTGCTGTTGTCAGTTAACCAGTAAATTGAATTTTTTAAATATCGTTTGTTTGTTATTGGTTTTTTTACAGTTTTATTTATTGTTTTTTTTGAAGTGGTATCAATTTTATATAATGCATTTTTACTACCTGAGATAAAAACACTCGTGGCATAATATATGAAATTTTCTTCATCTGATAATGCGTCCACTAAATAGCCATTCATGTATATCGGGATTTTCTCTACACCAATTACATTTTTATCTTTGTCAAACTTCAAATGGATGATTCCAGTTAAGTTAGCTCCTTTATTTTTAAATTGATAAAATATTGAGTCGTTATCAATCCATATAAGCTCATTAATATACGCAGTATCAGCGAAGAGTTGTTGAAAAACTACAAACGAGTTCATTGTGATATAGTCGAGTACTTCAATTCTTGTTATTCCATTTTCCAATGTACTAAATATCAAATATTTTCCATTTGGGTTGAAATTACCAAATGGTTGAGATTTGTCTGTTATATAATTTTTTATGTTAGGGTATTTTTGATCAAACTCTTTTGTACCATCTTTTGCATCAAAATAGATATATTTCGAATTATTTGACACTTCATTACCGGGTATATAACTCATATTATTTTGCGAAAACTCATAGCTTGGAACTTTAGTATATAAATGTTTCAGGTAGCTTGGGTAATAATCATTATATTCACCTTGGTATTTGACAGGATATTTTGAATACAAGTAAGCATATTTCTGTTTCAACTGAGTTAATTCCTGACTGAGTGAATTCACTGAAATAAAGCTATGAGAAGCTTGTGTCATTGAAGCAAAGTTAAGATATGTATACCATGTTCCAGGATAATTAATCATACCAGGTTCAACTTTAAATTTATACTCATCTTTCTTGTAATTAAACTTCATTGAACCATTGGGAAAATAATACTTGAATTGATCCCAATAGTATTCACCTGCTTTCAATTTGATTAATGCAAAATGTTTCCCACTAGGAGTGTCTTTAAATTCGATGTTCTTAGCAAAGCCAACAGATTTGATTTCAAATTTCCCTATGAAGTCAAATGCATCAATGGAGAGTAATAGATATCCTTCATCGCTATTTAAAAATTCACCTTTACTTTTTAGATTAATCAACTCTTCTGAATCAAAACTCAGAGTTTTAGAATTGGAATGTTGAGATGATAAAATGATAATAATTAATATTAAATAAATTTTCTTTATGGTCATATTCGGTAAACACCTGTCAAAAGAGTTATGATACTTTAAAAATGTTTAAATTTAAAATAATTGATATGATTCCAAGCTTCATAACACATTATATAAAACTACCTTCTTATTGTTTTCTGAATACATATGGGCATGTTAAAATTGGTCATTAACTCAATTAAATTGAACTATGTACGAATTTCATAAATTAAAAATCAAAAACATTGAACAAGAAACTAAAGATGCCGTTGTGTGGACATTGGATGTTCCTGAGCAGGAAAAAGAAATTTTCAAATGGAAAGCAGGACAGCATTTGACATTTAAATATGATTTTAATGGCGAAGAACTGAGACGTTCTTACTCAATCCTTTCTCCAACCGATGGAGATGAGCTGAAAGTTTTAATCAAGAAAGTCGATCAGGGTCGATTTTCCGAACCGGCTCAGACTCAGTATCAAATTGGACAGACAGTTGAAGTGATGCCGCCAATTGGTAATTTTATTTTATCGCCTGAAAATAATTCCAACTATGTTTTAATCGCAGCCGGAAGTGGAATTACTCCAATATTATCAATGGTTTATGAAGTGTTAAATCAATCGAACAGCCATGTCAATTTGTATTATGGAAATGGCACAGTTGAGGGAACTTTACTAAAAAAACAACTCACTGATTTAAAAGATAAATTTGCTGATCGATTATCTGTCAGCTATTTTCTCAGTCGTGAGCCAATTGATATTGACCTGTATTCCGGCAGAATTGATGCTGATAAGATCAATAAAATTTACCAAAAAGAACTTAAAGACTTAAATATCTCGGGATATTATCTTTGTGGTCCGGGTGAAATGATTACGTCTGTTAGTACCGCTTTAAAAGAAAATGGTGTCGATACTCGTAGTATTCATTCTGAGTTTTTCTTATCGGAAGATCAGGTGATAAGGGATAGTAGTGAGAAAGCTTCATCAACCGATAGTGGTGTGAGCGTCACCATAGATGGCGTGACATCACGTTATGATATTAAACAAGGAGATGAGAAAACTTTATTGGATGCGGCATTAGATAACGGAATCAACATGCCATATTCATGTAAAGCCGGAGTTTGTGCCACTTGCCGATGTAAACTGGTTGAAGGAGAAGTTGAAATGATTGAAAATTATTCACTCGAAGACTGGGAGCTTGAGCAAAATTATATTCTCAGTTGTCAATCTATACCGAAAACAGACAAAATTGTTATTGATTACGATAGCTAGAAAATTAGTCTAAAGTTAGAAAGTCAGATATTTGTTTATGTGCAAGTGGGTGTTATGGTAATGATAAAATCCTGTGGATTTCTTCATTGGCAAAACCAATTGCCATGGGTCGTTTGATTTGGGGCAACACACAAACGTCATACAACTCCTTCACAACGCCCTCGATTCGTAATTCGTGAACGATATCACCAGTGTTTATGTTAATGACTTGCAAACCACATCTGGGTTGAATTCGTTTCTTCTCTAACTTCTTTTGCAATGCTAAATCTTCAAAGGTTTTGTCTCCCCGCGGTTTGGATAAACCCACAACAGCAAAATCTCCATGAAAGCTCAAGCCACGTAAATAGCCCGGACAAAATGCTACAGACTCAAATTGACCACTCTTCAAATCAATATAACCAAACTCACCTTCACCTGAATTATGCACCCACAATTTATCACGATACCATCTCGGTGAATGCGGCATAGATAAGCCATTAGCTACTATTTCATTTTTTTGAACATCAATCACCACACCGCCTGATTGACGATGTTCCCGCCAACCTTCATTGACATCGGTTTCACTGACACAAGTCACATAAGCTGCTTTACCATTTTTGATGGCTAAACCATTCAAGTGACATCGGTCTTCAGCCGCCAGCTTGCCAATAAATGGCGGTTGCCAAACGGGTTCAAAGCTGTGAGTCTCACTCGGTCTTGCCAAACAACTGAATAAAGTGTTAACAAAGATAACACCTCGATCATCAATTGCGACATCATGAGCATCGACATCGCCGGTCGTATATCCAACTTGTGGCACATAAACCCGATCGTAGCCTTGATAATTTTGTCCGGGCTTTAGTGCATTTTCAAAACGCCACAATTGAAATAAATTAGCCACCCAAAATGAATCTGTATTTGCATCCCTGCCAATTCCCATACAACGCGCAAAAGTACGCTCAAAGACAGACAATTGACCGCTATCTTGCATACCCACAAAAAATAATTTACCTGCCTGATAGGTAGAAAAACTCAAACTGAGATTGTGCTCAATCAACCAACTACAAAACTTTCGAGAAGTATTGAGTTCGAGTTTATTATTCATCTAAGAAATATCCGGCATTATGTTTCCGGGCCACCTTCGTCAAATGAATCTGTAAAGATTGTGTCATCACCGAACACAACATAAGTGCTGCCGCTTTTGCTAAGGTCATTAGGTGATGCGTTTCCGGCTCCAATCAGCATGTCTGCTAAACCATCCGCATTGATGTCACCGGCACGACCCACTGAAAAACCAGCTCCGTCTCCTGCATTAATACCATTTAACACAAAGCCGTTTTGTCCATTCAAATTAGCCAATTCAAAAGGATTTGGAAAACCTTCATCAGTGCCAAATACAACATAACTACTACCGGCACCAATTTTGTCTAATGGACTGGCACCTGATGCTCCAATGATAAAGTCATCAATTTGATCTCCATTGATATCACCAAGAGAGCCAACTGAATTTCCTGATAAGTCACCAGCCGCAACTCCATGAATTGCAAAACCGTTTTGTCCATCAAGCAAACGCAATTCAAAAGGATGGGTCAATCCCGATAAAGAACCAAAAACCACATAAGTGATGCCCGCTTCGGCTTTACCCTCCGGGCTGGCTTTAGGTGCTCCAATGATGATGTCATCAATGCCATCGGCATTGACATCACCGGCTTCGCTTACAGCAAAACCTGACCAGTTATTAAATGCTCTGCCGTTCAGGGAAAAACCAATCGTCCCATCTAAAGTGGATAAATTATATGGATTGGGCAAACCAGTATCCCTACCATAGACCAAATATGTTCTTCCAGCTTGGCTGTTTTCATTGAATTCGGCACCATAAGCACCTATGATCAAATCACCAATGCCATCACCATTAAAATCACCTGCTGAACTGACTGCATGACCAGAGAATTCCATGGCCATTATACCATTGAGAGAAATACCGTTGAGGGCATTGATAGTTGATAAATTGAAGGGCGTGGTAAAACCCAAAGAATCTCCGAAAACCACATAGCTGCGTCCTTGTCCATTATTCCCTGCTTGACTTGCACCAATGAGCACATCATCAATGCCATCCGCATTAATGTCACCGGCAGCACTGACAGAAACACCAGTCTCATCTGACATGGAAACACCATTAATTTGAAAGCCGTTAGAACCATTCAGGTTTGCTAATTTTAATGGATTGGGAAACGGTGTGTCAGAACCAAATACAACATAGCTGCTACCGGCATTGGCATTGCCGTTGGGGCTGGCATTATGTGCACCAATGATAACGTCATCAATACCATCTGCATTGATGTCACCGGCAGCACTGACGGAATAACCAGATTGGTCAAAGGCTGCAATGCCATCTATTTGCAAGCCATTCAAACCATTAATATTTGATAAATTGAATGGATGAGCCAAACCAGAAACAGAACCAAAAATGATATAGCTTTTACCCGCTTGATCAGTACTATCTGGATCAGCACCCAAAGCACCGATGATGATGTCATCGATTCCGTCATCGTTGATATCGCCAGCATTACTGACTGAATATCCTGAATAATCTGAAAGTGATTCTCCATGAATTGCATATCCGTTTTGACCGTTTAACTTACCCAATTCGAATGTACTTCTAAATTGTGCAATGGCCGAAGTTTGAGCTAAACACAAAGCCAAAATTATTGCTGTTGTGATTTCAGGCTTTCGAAACATATAGAACCAATCGTTTAACTTTAATCAAAAGAATTTTTAAATATAGTATCATCACCATACACCACATAACTGCTTCCGGAGTTTTGATTGCCATTCGAATCGGCACGCCAAGCACCAATTATTATATCATCTACGCCATCATCATTGACATCACCGGCACTACTGACAGCATAACCGGAAAAATCACTCTCGTTGATACCATTGATGCTGAAACCATTGCTACCATCCAGGCTAGCTAGGTTAAATGGATTAGGCATCAACGATTGAGAACCATAAACAACATAACTGCTACCGGCATCATTAATAGCATTTGGGCTGGCACTCCAAGCACCCAAAATCAGGTCATCGATACCATCTCCGTTCACATCACCAGCTTTATTGACAGATCTTCCAAGCTGATCTGAGTTTTCAATCCCTACAAGTGTAAAGCCATTCAGGGCATCAATGGAAGATAGCTCAAAAGGATGTGGAAATCCAAGATCAGTACCGTAAATGACATAAGCGACTCCGGTACGGTTATCACCGCCAGCGGAAACGCCAACAATTAAATCATCGATGCCATCACCATTGACGTCCCCCGCAGCACTCACCGAGTCACCGGTACGATCAGAAATATTGATTCCAAGGATAGCAAATCCATTTTGCCCATTGAGTGTACTCATATTAAAAGGATTGGCCAAACCCATGTCAGAACCAAATACCACGTAAGCACTACCAACCCAATGATCGCCATTGAGTTCAACTTCGGGTGCACCCACAATCACATCATCAATTCCGTCACCATTGACATCACCGGCTGAACTGACCGAAAAACCCAATTTATCGCCTGCTGAGATTCCATTGATGGTGATTCCATTAAGTGCATTTATGCTTGAAAGCTCAAAAGGATTAGGAAAACCCATATCCGTTCCAAAGATTACATGGCTGCTACCCGCATACTGATTGCCATTCGGACTGGCATTATAAGCTCCAATAATAATATCATCAAAACCATCGCCATTGATATCCCCGGCAGCACTGACTACTCTTCCTGCCCTGTCATTCGAGTTTGCTTGCAGAATGAGAAAACCATTTTCTCCATTTATGGTTGTTGAGGAAAAAGGGTTGGGGAACTGTGAATCCGAGCCAAATACCACATAACTCTTCCCGGCAATGGAAGTACCGACGATTAAATCATCCAGACCATCACCATTGACATCCCCGGCTGCGCTTACAGATATACCTACAGCTTCACTTTGTGCAGAACCGTTTAAGGAAAAGCCATTGAGGGAATTAATATCTGACAAATTAAAGGGATTCGGAAATCCGTCACCGGAGCCAAAAACAACATAGGCTGACCCGGCTTCGAACATACCATCTACAGTGGCTCTGCTTGCGCCGATAATGAAATCATCAAAGCCATCTCCATTAATATCACCAGCAGAACTAACAGATATACCTGAATAATTATTTGCATCAACTCCATTCAACACAAAACCGTTTTGACCATTGATATCGGAAAGTTCCAATGTGGCATCAAATTGAGCATAAGCTGGAATTTGTATCAAACCTAATGCTAATGAGATGGCGGTTACCATCGGTTTTTTACACATCTGTCCCCCTATTTTATGTACGATTCTGATTCAATAACTATAACAATCTCCAATTAAAAATTAAATCAAAACCGTTTTGTTAACGGTTTTTAAATAGAAATTCTTCAAAATAAATAATTTAACTAAGTCTTCTTTGTTTTAAGCAAATTGTTATTGATTACGATAGTTAAATGGCTCGTTTTATGCTTTTTGAGTCATAATTCCGGCATCAGTCGCTATCAATGTTGAGAATGCTTTTTGATGAGCAAAAATTCCATTACAAACCACTCCTGCAATGGAGTTAATTTTGTCTTCGAGTTCCAGTGGATTGATGATGTGTAAGTTATGAACATCGATGATAATGTTTCCATTGTCTGTTGTAAAACCTTCTCTAAGCTGAGGTTGTCCTCCAAGTTTGGCAATGGTTCTCCCAACATGAGATTGAGCCATTGGAATGACCTCAATGGGAAGCGGAAATTTTCCTAAAACTTTGACCATTTTGCTTTCATCGACGATGCAAATAAACTTGTCACTGGCGGCTGCAATAATTTTTTCACGAGTGAGAGCACCACCACCGCCTTTGATTAAACGATTGTGCGAATCACATTCATCGGCACCATCAATGTAGAGTGATAACGGTCCTGTTTGATTGAGCTCTCTGACATGAAAGCCATGTTCTTTTAAACGACGGGTGGTTTCTTCCGAACTGGAAACACAGGCTTCAATTCGGTTTCTGACTTTGGGTAAAACATCAATAAGGCAATTCACGGTTGAACCGGTCCCAATTCCAACAACCATGTCGTAATCATCAAAATATTCGAGTGCTGCCAAAGCAACTTGTTGTTTCAGTTCTTGTTGTTTATTCATGTTTTATCTCAATTGTTTCGTTGTTAGTAAAAATAATATCCATCGGAACATCCCAGCTGTCAGATTCAAGAGTAGGGCACTGCTGAAAATTATATGCGGCTCCGGCTAATTTTGTTTTTTGTTTATTATTCGAGTTAGAAAAATACCGATCATAAAAACCACCACCATAACCCAGTCTTGAACCATTTCTATGATATCCAACTAATGGCATTAGGCAAAGGTCAATTTGCGATGAAATAACTGTTTGGCTGTTTTCCGGTTGTGGAATTCCATATTTATTGTTTACTAATTCCGAATCCAATGTGTAAACCCGAAACTCCATGTCGGAGTTATTCAGCACATACGGTAATAAGAAAGTTTTGGGATTTCCTTTCATGTTAACTAGACTTAGCAAGTCCACTTCATTATTAATTGGATAATAAAATGCAATCGTTTGGCTTTGGATAAATACCGGATGTGACAAAATTTGTTGGCAAACTGAGAAACTGAGTGAGTGTACTTGTTCCGGTTTGAGTTCTTTGCGTTGTTGAATGAGCTTGCGTCTGAGGTTTGATTTGATGGCTTGGAATCCTCTCAAGTTTCAAGTGATGCGATGTAAACCACACATGCCGTTGTGCTTGAGGCGACCTTGGAACCTGAGGTTCAAGGCGGCTGACTCTCAATTCTTTAGGCTTTCTGTTACACGACAGACATGCTCACAGAAATTGATTGTGTCATCCAAAAAGGATCAATTACGGACCAAGGGATATGCTGAAACACTATCGCACATGGTAGTTCACACCTTGAACTCCATTATAAAACTTTTAATGGATTGCCACAAGGGTTTAAAGAGATTCGATATTTTTTTTGAGTTCGTTGTTTAATGAACTGATTCTGTCTTGAGCTTGTTTGAGTTGCAAAGTATCGTGGCTGATATTCAAAGCCGCCATAATTGCTATTTTATCAATTGATAAGCCGGAATTGCTGTTTTTAATGGTGCGCATGGTATTATCCAAATAATCAGCAGCGGCAATTAATGATGGTCTTTCTTCATCAGTTGCTGCGAATTGGTACTCTTTGTCAAGGATTCTGACTGTGACTTTATGCTGGCTCATGCGGATTTTTGTTCGAGTGCTTTAAGGCGTGAAATCATGGATTCCAGTCGGGAACGAGCTTGATCGTTCTTTTGTAACAAGAGGGCTTTTTCGTGAGTTAAAGATTCCATCTTAGTTTTTAAGGCTTTATTTTCAATCTCATAGCGATTTATCAATTCAAGTGCTGTTTGAATTGATTGCTCCAGAGATAAAACCTCTTCAAGAAATGCATTTTTACTCTTGTCCATAAGCTAAATAATAAATGGCAAAATCCAAAAGGTCAACTAACTTATTATATTTTCCTTTCAAGATTATGAAAAATCAGGGAAAATATGCACTTTATCACATTAACAGGATTATGATACCTTATAAACCATTTGCAAATCATTTAACAGAAAATAAAGTTATCGCTACACCGGCTGAGTTACATGGCCATGTTTGTGGAATGCTGACAGTTAATTTCGAGTTAAAGGCGAATGAATGGATTGAGATTATTCTCGAAGATTATTGTTTTGATTCAGTTGATAAAAATAACCTGTCAACAGTTTTAGAATCGCTATTTGAATTTGCAAAAGAAAAGCTGAATTCTGAAAATTTTTCATTCAATTTATTATTACCTTCAGACGAAGATGAATTGTCATCACGTTTGGATGCATTATCCAGTTGGTGTTCCAATTTTTTAAGTGGTATGGCTTACGCCGGTTTTAAGTCTTTGGGTCAATTATCTGAAGAGGCAAACGAGTTCATCCAAGATTTGGAAAAAATATCAAAAGTGGAAACTAATTATGACGGTTCACAAGGCGAAGAGGCGGATTATTATGAATTGGTTGAATACGTTAGAGCCGGTACAATGATTGTTTATGGAGAATTTGCCTCACAAAATAAACTAAAATCAACAGACTCTTCATGTCAGAAAGTCAATTAATTCAATCGATAAAGATTTAATCAAGTTCTCTGTGCTGGATGAGAATGTTTTTTCGAGATAAACTCAATTCACGATAGATTTTTTCCACTAAATAAACAGAACGGTGCTTGCCTCCGGTGCATCCGATAGCAATAGTTAAATAACTTCTGTCGTGTTCATCAAATTTAGGAAGCCACTTCTTAATCAAATTGAAAATATCGTTAAAGTAGTCAGCAACAATTTCTTTGCTATCCAAATATTCAATGATTGGCTTGTCTTTACCACAAAATTCGCGTAATGATTTTTCCCAAAATGGATTTGGCAAGCATCTGGCATCAAACACAAAATCAGCATCAAATGGAACCCCCCGTTTGAATGCAAATGATTGAAGTAAAACAGAAAGCCCACTTTCGGTATTAGTGCTTACTTGCTTCCAGATTTTGTCACGAAGCTGAGGAGCTGTGGTTTTACTGGTATCAATTAATAAATCTGACATTATTGCCAAAGATTCCAGTAATTCTCTTTCGGCTCTGATTGCCTGAGATAATGAAAAATTGTGTTCGCTGTTTGATAAAGGATGAGAACGCCGGGTTTCAGAATAGCGTTTTAGCAGAGTTTTATCATCAGAACTGAGAAAAAATAGTCTGATTGAAATAATTTTGCGATATTTTTCTTTAAGTTTTTCAATGATTGCAGGAAATTTCTTCAGTGCCGTTTCCGTGCTTCTGATATCAATGCCAATAGCAACCCGAGAATAATCTATGTGCTCCTGACTTATATGCTCGACAAAATGCTCGAACATTTCTACCGGTAGATTATCGACACAATAAAAGTCCAAATCCTCGAGTGTTCTAAGAGCTATGGTTTTGCCCGAACCGGACATTCCTGAAATAATGAGTAATTCTTGCATTTATGTGTGTTCGTTAAAAATGATTTCCCGGATTTCATTCGCTGACTGAGCATTAATAATCGCTCGGTATAGTCGGTACTTTTTAAAAAAAGTACCAATATTTCTGAGTAATTCCAAATGAAATTCATTGGTTTCTTTTGGAAAAATGACACAGACCACCAATTGAATCAATGTTTCATCAACGCTTTCATAATTTGACGGAGTGTTTAATACAAATATTCTGACTCGTACTTCACGGTTTTTTAAGCATTTGCCATGGGGAATGGCAACTCCGTTCCCTAGTGAGGTAACACCTATTTTTTCTCTTTGAACTAATGCCTCATAAATCTCTTGAGTCTCTTTTGCATTTTCTCCGGCTTTGATCGCGAGCTGCTCAAAGAGGTGTTTTTTGCTTCGAAAAGGAAAATTGAGTTCAATATTTTGAGTTTCTATGTAGTCAATCAGCTTCATATAATTTATTCAAAATCAGTTGTTGAATTTTAGCATGAAACTCTAACAGTTAATGGAAAATTTTGTTACTTTGAAGGATAGAAACCCTTAGAGAATCTTGTATTTCTCTAAGGGTTTGTGTGAAGAATCAAACTTCTTGATATTTTAAAGGCTCACTACGGTGGCGGGTGCTGGTTAGTTTATCCTTGTGTCTTCTGATTTGTTTATCAAGTTTGTCAATCAGAAGGTCAATGGCTGCGTATAAATCCTCCTCTGTGGACTCTGCAAAAATTGTTTTGCCGTTAATGTGCATTGTGGCTTCAGCTTTATGCTCAAGTTTTTCAACACTTAATATTGCATGGACTTTAATGACCTGATCAAAGTGACGCTTTATTCTTTCGAACTTATTGGTTAAATAATCTCTCATTGAAGTTGTAACGTCGATTTGATGACCGGTGATGTCTATATGCATAGCATTCTCCTTCTAGATTTTATTAAAAAAAGGGCGTACATTTGAAAAGGCTTTAAATGATTTGCCCGTTGGATTTGAACTATGGTTTGTTTGATATTAAACCATATCTCATATAGGAAATCTGGATACGAATATTGGAAATTCAAGAGTTTAACTTTCCAAATTGTGTAAATTTTTCATAAGTTCAAGATACACAATTTTTTTATAAAAAGCAAGTTTTACATTCTAAAGTTTTCACCCAGATAGACGTTTCTCACATCTTCGTTACTGATGATTTGTTCCGGCATTCCTTCGGCAAGTATCACACCATCATTCAGGATATAGGCGCGGTCACAGATTCCCAGGGTTTCTCGAACATTATGATCGGTTACCAGAACTCCAAGACCTCTGTTTTTTAAGTGTGTGACAATTTTTTGTATGTCAATCACTGATATTGGATCAACTCCGGCAAATGGCTCATCGAGAAGAATATATTTCAAATCCAGTGCTAATGCCCTGGCAATTTCAACTCTTCTTCGCTCACCCCCGGAAAGGCTAATTCCAAGCTGATCATGAACGTGGTCAATGTTAAGCTCTTCCATGAGTGAATCAGCGTGGGTGTTTCTTTGTTGTTTGTTTAAATCTTTGCGGAGTTCAAGAACAGCCAGAATGTTTTGTCGAACAGTTAATTTGCGAAAGACAGATGCCTCTTGCGGCAAATAACCCAACCCTAATCCGGCACGAAGATGGATTCCATAGTCGGTGGCATTGACATTGTCTATGAGAATTTCTCCGGAGTCTGAATGAACCAGTCCGACAATCATATAAAAGCATGTTGTTTTTCCGGCACCATTTGGACCTAGTAAACCTACGACTTCTCCTGCCCCGACTGTCATCGAAACATCTTTGATGATTTTTCTTTTCTTATAAGATTTTACAAGGTTATTTACTACAATCATCGGTGATTTATTGCTCTTTGGATTTCGGTTTTAGAATGAGTTTAACTCTTTGGTTTTGAGCTTTAACGCCTTTGATTTCTTTGGTTTTGAGATTCATGGTGATTTTTTCACCACTCATTTCGCCTTGGATTTTGCTTTTGATGGATACATTGCCAGTCATAATAAGCATGTCATCTTTCACCATGAAGTCAATTTTATTGGCGACAACTTCTAACTTCCCAAATTCTGTATCTATGAATTGTTCCATTTCTACAGGATTGCCGGTGAGCTCAATCTTTGTGATTCCATCTTTGTTATTGTGTACGATAGCTTCATCAGAACTGACTTTTAGAGTTCCTTGTTCGATACTGATGTTACCCCAGTATTTTATTTGGCTCAGTCCGTCCTTAATCTCAGGTAAATTAATAAAGTTATCACCCAAAAGTACAAAATCAGCATCTTTGTCTGATTTTAAAGCCTGAATTTGCGAGCTGAATATCATCAGAACAATCAATAAGAGAAAGATAAATTTATTGTGTTTTTGATGATTTGTATATTGCTTTGACATTGTCATTGACCTCTAAAATTTCTTTTTTCATATCCAGTTTGGCAATCTCGCCGGACATGGTAAATGGTGTCTGTTGAAAAACGATTCCATTATTAGTGTATGCAGTGCTATTATCAAGTTTTACTAATAAACTGTTAGCAGTAAAACTGGATTTTTTATCTCCAAGTATTGATGAAGCCTTCAACTCTTCGGTAAAATTAATTTCATTGGTTTTATTGTTATATTCGGCTTTTTCCGAAAAAATTTGCCAATGTTGCTTGGCATCGTCATACGTCCACATCTTTGGTTTCGATATCAATATCAACTCTGAATCAGTGTAACGAATTAACCCTGGCGAGGTGAATTTACCAACCAATTTACCACTCTCGTCAGTAATTTTTAATTCCAGATTCTCAACCGAATAGCCTTTTGTGAACGGTTTGTTGGATTTCTGTTTTTCCAGATTAAAGAATATTTGCCATATAGAGTAAATTAATATGGCAAGAACCAGAAATAGTAAAATATGTTTTTGTTGTCTTGTCATTTACTATTGATGCAAAATCGAAAAATCATCAATTTTATCTTGTGCGGTTAATAATAAATCACAAACCTCTCGTCCGGCTCCTTGTCCACCTTTGTTTTTGGTGATTAGTTTAGCAGCCGATTTGGCTGAATCATGAGCATCGGCAACGGCAATTGGTAGAATACATTGTTTCATAATTGGCAAATCAATAACGTCATCTCCGACATAGGCAACTTGGGTATGAGCGAGTTTGAGCGCATCCAACAAATTGTGATATGTTTCCAGTTTGTTCATTCGACCCTGGTAAACGTGATTAATTCCCAGATTTTTCATTCGATTCGCCACAATTGAAGAAGTTCTTCCGGTAATTATTGCTACTGTTATATCCGTTTTGGCTAGCCACGATAATCCCAAACCATCTTTAACATTGAACTTTTTTATTTCACGCCCTTCATCGGTGAAATAAATTCCTCCATCCGTTAATACTCCATCAACATCGAAAATGACGAGTTTGATGTTTTTTGCAATGTTTAAAATTTCCTGAGGGTACTCCACTAAACAACCCCGGCCTTGAGTAAATCATGAATGTTTAATGCACCGATTAGGTGGTTTGTATCATCAACCACCAACAGGCTGTGAATATTGTATTGCTCCATAAGCTGAGCTGCCGAAACAGCTAAACTATTGGATTTAATCGTGATTGGATTCAGAGTTGCCACCTCTTCGATATTGGTATTTTGAATATCAACTTGTTCATCAAAGGCACGGCGTAAATCACCATCAGTAAAAATTCCTTTTACGGTGTTTTTATCGTCAACAATTGCCGTCATTCCAAGACGTTTTTTGGTGATTTCAAAGAGTGCTTCTTTAATATTTGTGCCGACATTTACTTTTGGGATTTCATCCCCGGTTCTCATCAAATCATCAATTTTGAGCAAAAGCCTTTTACCCAAAGAGCCTGCCGGATGAGAACGTGCAAAATCTTCTTCGGTAAAACCTCTGAGCTTGAGCAAAGTAACAGCTAAAGCATCTCCAAGAACTAAAGTAGTCGTTGTGCTTGTTGTCGGTGCTAATCCCAAAGGACAAGCCTCTTCGCCAACAGCAATGGATAAGTGAACATCTGACAGTTTTGCTAAAGTTGATTCCGGGTTGCCGGTTATTGCAATAGTTGGAACGCCCATGCGTTTGATAACCGGAAGTATACTTAAAATTTCATCGGTTTCACCGGAATTTGAAACACAAATAATTGTATCATTTTTGGTTATCATTCCTAAATCACCGTGGCTGGCTTCACCTGGATGAACAGAAAAGGCTGGTGTTCCGGTTGATGCTAAAGTCGCTGAAATTTTATTGCCGATATGGCCGGATTTACCCATGCCAATAACAATCACATGTCCTTGGCAATTAAGCAATAAACCAATAGCTTGAATAAAGTCATCACCAAATTGCAATTGAAGTTTGTCCAGAGCATTTTTTTCCGTTGAAACAACCTGTCGGGCGAGTTCAAGTATCTCAGTTTGGACTTCTATTTTATATATCATGCAACTGATCTCATATACAACCAAACCATATAAGCTAAATAACTGGCAACGAATAAATATCCATAGAAGCGAGGAATTGGTTTGTTTTTGGATACATAGACCATAGATAATACCAGCAATGCGAAAGTTAAATCAAGCATTACCAGATATTCTGTTTGTAGAAAATCTGCCGGCATTTCATAAGATTTAATGGTGGCACTGATGCCTAAGACACCAAGCAAATTAAACATATTTGAGCCGAGTATGTTTCCCAATGCCAAATCGTGTTCATTTTTACGCATGCAGGCAATTGTGGCAGAAAGCTCAGGCAGTGACGTTCCCAATGCAACGATAGTTAAGCCGATTGCTACATCCGACATTCCCATAATTTTTGCAATAATCGTTGCACCATCAACAATAAGCATGGATGCAACCGGTAGCATGATGATACCAAAAGCCAACCATAACAAAGCAGCTGTTTTTGATACATCTTGCGGAATTTCTGCTTCAAATTCTTTCTGAAGAATGTCTTTTTCTTTCGATTGTTTCAAGCCCAGCCATGCCATCCACACGGTCATTGATAGCACAGACGCCAAAAGAATGATACCATCCATTCGGCTTTGTTCACCATCCCACATTAGCATCAATACAAATAATGAAATCACCAACAACATTGGTAATTCGCGTTTAATGGTTGCAGATGCAATTAAAAGCGGTGTTACGGCTATTCCGACACCTAAGACCAGGGCAATATTTGCAATATTTGAACCGACTGCATTTCCTAATGCCAATCCGGGATTTCCTTTCATCGCAGCAATTGCAGAAACCACCATTTCGGGCGCAGAGGTTCCAAAGCCAATGATAATCAGTCCAACTACCATACTGGAAACCCCAAGGTAACCGGCCGTGGCAGCTGCACCAAGTATGAATTTATCAGCAGAGTAAATTAAAAGGATAAGCCCAAATATCAGATAGGCTATTGCTTCAATCATTAAAACACACCATAAAAATTAAATTTTCGCTATTCCAACCAGCCATTATAAAATATAATGTGGGGCTTTTGAAACAAGAATCAATCTTATCTGGTATTTAAGCATAAGAATGTTCTAACGACGGAATTATTCATGGAACCATCACAAATTGAAGAACTGATTGCAGCACATATTAATTGTGACTATGTCAAAGTCGAAAGTAATGATAACAGGCATTATCAAGCAGTTATCGTTTCAAAAGAGTTTGAAGGAAAAATAAAAATCAGTCGTCATCGTTTGGTTTATTCAGCATTGGGCGATTCCATGCAAAATGCCATTCATGCTTTCAGCTTTCAGGCTTATACTCCTGAAGAGTACAACAAAATCGCTTAAATCATGGAAAAAATAGTCATCAAAGGTGGAAAAGCACTCAATGGAACTGTAACGGCATCCGGCGCGAAGAATGCCGTTTTGCCAATAATTGCCGCCAGTATTGTTGGATCAGGAACATCAATAATTAAAAATGTACCGCATCTTGAAGATGTAACCACCATGAATGAACTACTTATTCAGATGGGCGTGGATTTAACGATAAACGACACAACCAACATCGAAATTTGTGCCGATCATATTACCAACCCAAAAGCTCCTTATGAGATTGTAAAAACCATGAGAGCATCAATTTTGGCTCTTGGTCCTTTACTTACTAAATATGGCAGAGCCGAGGTTTCACTACCCGGAGGTTGTGCAATCGGCGCCCGACCAGTGGATATTCATCTGAAAGGACTCGAGGCTATGGGTGCCGAAATTCATGTCGAAAACGGCTATATCATTGCTAAAGCCGACCGACTGAAAGGTTGTCAATACTATATGGATAAAGTGACGGTTACCGGTACGGAAAATTTGCTAATTGCCGCTACTTTGGCTGAAGGTGAAACCATTCTTGAAAACTGTGCGACAGAACCTGAAGTGGTTGATTTGACAAAATATCTCCTCAATATGGGAGCAAAAATTGAAGGAATAGGGACGTCTGTTTTGAAAATCACCGGCGTTGATAAACTTTATGGTTGTGAACATGTAGTTATACCGGACCGGATTGAAATTGGCACATTTTTAGTTGCAGCAGCAGCTACCGGTGGCAAAATTACAGTAAATAAGGTGGTTCCTCATGATTTGGAATCTGTTCTTATAAAACTTCGTGAGTCCGGTGCAGAAATTACCGTTACAGAAGACTCAGTTTCTTTGAATATGCATGGTGAACGCCCCAAACCGGTAAACATCAACACAGCTCCACATCCCGCTTTTCCAACCGATATGCAGGCACAGTTTTGTAGTTTGAATGCAATCGCATCAGGTTATTCAATTGTGACTGAGAATTTATTTGAAAATCGTTTTATGCACATCAATGAATTGGTTCGGATGGGAGCGGATATTACCGTTTCCCATAATCAGGCTGTTATTCATGGTGTCGAAAGATTAAATGGAGCACCAACCACGGCAACCGACTTAAGAGCATCTGCAAGTCTGGTTATTGCTGGTTTGGTCGCTGAAGGCATATCTGAAATCTACGATATTCACTTTATCGATCGTGGCTATGAGGTGATTGAGGAAAAGCTCAGCCAACTCGGTGCAGATATTAAAAGAGTTTCGTATTAACTCTCTATTTTTACAACATTAACTCCTTATTCTTTCAATGATACTTAATTGTTTCATTTGCTGATTACAAAATAAGTATTCCTATTTGAAAGTTGCGATTCTTCGATATAACAAGGATAATGGCGGATATCTATTGAAACTTGGAAAATTTCGTAATATGAAATCCACATTATTTTTAATTCTCACTTTGTTGCTAATTTCATGCCAGAAACAACAGAGCGAAGACAAAATTATCACAGGTTATATAGAAGAGGAACTGCGTTTAATTGCTTCTCCACAATCAGGTTGGATTATTGAAAGCGATATTGTGGAAGGAAATAGAATTCAACCGGGGCAACTGTTATTTCGATTGGATAATGAAAACCAAGTCAATGAAGTTAAAATCCTTGAAAAAAATCTTGAAGCAGCAAAAGCCGGAATCACTGACTTGCAAAAAGGTGTGCGCCCCGATGAATTGAAAAGTATCAAAGCTCAATTACAGGAAGCCCAATCGCGTTTTGAATTGGCAAAAAATGAACTAGTTCGAGCAGAAAAATTATTTAAAAAGGGACTTTTAGATGAATCTAAACTGGATACTGCCAAATCGAATAAAGATGTTATTGCAGCACAAATAAAATCTTTGCAGAGTAAACTCAATCTAGCGCAATTAGGAGCGAGGCCGGATCAAATAATACAAGCGCAAGCTCAGGCTGAATCGATAGTCTCGCAATTGAGTATTGCCAAGTACAATTTGTCTCAGCGTGATGTTTACAGTAGTGTAAGCGGAGTTGTTAAAGAGGTTTTGTACCATAAAGGTGAGTATGTTCAATCAACATCGATAGTTCTTAAGGTGCAACTTCCGGATATGAATAAAGTGAGATTCTACATTCCGCAATCAGAGCTTGTTAATGTAAGTTTGAATCAAAAAATATCAGTTTCAGCCGATGGAATGAGCCAGCCGGTTGAAGCAAGAGTCAGTTACATTTCCGAATCCGCTGAATTCACTCCTCCTGTTATTTATAGTAATGAGTCCAGAGATAAACTGGTGTTTTTAGTTGAGGCTCGTTTGTCAGCAGATTCTTCATTGCATGCCGGTTTGCCGGTGGATATTAAACTGTGAGCGAAGATTTTCATGATAGCAACTCTCTGGCAATTGATGTCAAAGGGCTGGTCAAAGACTTCAATGGCAAGATTGTTGTTAATGGAGTTGATATCAAAATGCCACTTGGACAAGTTTGGGGGTTTCTGGGTCCAAATGGTTCGGGTAAAACAACCACAATTCGTATGCTTTGCGGATTATTGAAGCCGACCGCCGGTTCAGGTACTTGTTTAGGCTTCGATATAATTAATGAATCCGATAAAATTAAAAAATTAACTGGTTACATGACTCAAAAGTTTTCCTTTTGGAAGGATTTAACCATTCGGGAGAATCTTGAGTTTGTAGGTCGTCTTTACAATAGCAAAAATCTCAAACAATTAGTCGATGAAACACTGGAATCGTTAGGACTTCAACATCGGCAATCACAACTTGCAGGAAACTTATCCGGTGGATGGAAGCAACGGATGGCTTTGGCAGCAGTCACCATGCATTCTCCTAAATTGTTGTTACTGGATGAGCCAACTGCGGGAGTTGACCCTTTGGCAAGACGCGAATTCTGGGATCAGATACATACTTTATCAAATAAAGGTTTAACTGTACTGGTTTCAACGCATTACATGGATGAAGCGGAACGATGTGACCAAATTGTCTATCTGGCTCATGGGAATCTCATTACTCAGGGATCGGTTCGGGATGTGATTAAGGAGTCCGGACTTGTCACCTATAAAGGGCAGGGTGAAAATATTCGTCAGTTAGCTCCATATTTCAAAAATATTTCCGGAATCGAACATGTAGCATATTTTGGAAATGCTTTGCACATTAGTAGCCCTGATTCTAATGAGCTTGAACAAGCAATCAAAAACAGCCAAAAATCGTATTCTGAATCATTAAATATTCATTGGGAAAAAATTGAACCTAGTCTTGAAGATACGTTTATATCGTTAATGCTGAAATCCGGTACAGATCAGAGGAAGTATTGATATGGAGGTTTTGAACAAATTCAGACACATTAGTGCGATTCTCCGTAAGGAGTTTATTCAAATGTCGCGTGATAAAATGACATTCGCCATGATGCTTGTGATTCCGCTAATGCAACTGATTTTATTTGGTTTTGCAATTAACACCGACCCTAAAAACTTACCAACAGCAATTTATTCAGAAGAATCAACACTTTTTGTACGAAGTATTATCAGTGGTTTTGAGGCATCGGGTTTTTATGATGTGAAGTATAAATCTTCAAGTCCTGCTGAAAATTCACAATTATTGGAGGAAGGTGAAGTTGCCTTTGCTATTCATATCCCTGCTGGATTTTCTGCTAATTTAATCAAAGGTTTACGACCGCAAATCCTACTGGAGGCAGATGCATCAGACCCCGCAGCAGCTTCAAACGCGGTAGCCGGAGTGAACCAGATTGTCAATCAGGCTCTAAGACATGACTTAAAAGGAAGTTTGAGTTCTTTGAACCAAAAACCGGCCCCGGTCGAAGTTATTGTTCACCGTCTATATAATCCCGAAGGCAAGTCTCAATATAACATTGTCCCTGGTCTTTTGGGTGTTATTCTGACAATGACTTTGGTTATGATTACATCAATGGCAATGACTCGAGAAGCTGAAACCGGAACATTAGAGAACTTGCTAGCCATGCCAGTGAAACCTGTTGAGGTGATGATTGGTAAAATTATTCCTTATGTGGTTATTGGCATCGTCCAAACAGTTGTCATATTATTGGCTGCTCACTATGTTTTCTCTGTCCCGTTTGTCGGTAATATGATGAGTTTAATTATTGTTGTTGTTATTTTCATATTAACTAATCTGACTCTAGGTTTTACTTTTTCAACGGTTGCACGAACCCAAATGCAAGCTATGCAGTTGACATTCTTCTTCTTTCTGCCATCTATTCTACTTTCCGGTTTTATGTTTCCGTTTCGTGGAATGCCAATCTGGGCACAAACTATCGGTGAAATTTTACCTTTGACTCATTTTTTAAGAATAATCCGCGGAATTATGCTGAAAGGCAGTGGAATATTCCAGTATCCTCAGGATGTGATGGCATTATTGGCTTTTACATTTGTTGTTGGAATTATTGCTGTTAAAAGATATCGCCAAACTTTAGACTGATTGAATCTAAAATTATTGAGAATGATTCCTTTTTAGATTATATACTCTAAAAAATCATCTTAGGATTAATCACAAGTGTTAATAAAGAGGGTGGTGCTATGAAACGCTTGGGATTGATATTTTTATCAACTTTTTTACTTTCTGATTGCAGTTATCTTGAAAGTTCGGGAGATGCTTTTATCTCGCCGTTAAATGCTATTCAACTGACATCTGAATCAGAGTCAAATTCACAGATTGGTGAATTTCAAATGCAGATAAAGTCAATTGATAATATTCAACGAATGACATTTCTTAATTCGGAATTGGATTCAAAAGATCAGCGGAATTTAACAATTGCAATCAGACCGCGAGCTGTTCAGCAATTAACTAAAAAATACGGTGATAAACTGCAAGAGCAATTGCTTAATAGTGAAATTAAAGTTAGCGGAGAAGCAAAACGCCAAAAAATCTGGGTATTGCATAGGAATTTAAACACCGGGCAATATTATTATCAGACTAAGGTGTTTGTAAAATCGGCTGATCAGATTAGTTTTTTGTAGTTTTTCCGGTTGTTTGCGGATAAATCCAACCGGATATCAGACCTCCGGAAGTGTTTTCGGACATTCCCGGTTCGATGTCAAGGATCTGGTAATAGCCGTTGGTTTTGAAAAGACTGATTTTGCGAGAATAGGATTCCGGATTTTGCCAGAGTTTGTTGTTGTAATTTTCCTCTGCGAGAGCAATCCATCCTTGTTGTTCATCGATATCAACGACAACTGCAACATGGCCGTGACGCCAAAGTGGGTTATTTCTATCTGGATAATAAACCAACAAATCTCCTTTCTTGGGTGCAATTCTAGCTGTTCCGTTAATTGAACGGGCTAGGGGAAAGTTTTCATTGGTTCTAATATTTTTGCCTTCTTCGAGATAAATGATCTCATGAGCACTATCAATACTGCCAAAAGTGATGCCATTGTTAATCATCCACCAACGTCTTGCGTATTCAACGCATTGGTAAACCAATCCAATGTAATATAAATTCTTATCCTTGGGGTTCTCAGCATGAATAGTGACTTCATTTGTTGCCAGATTAAGAAATGAAAACTCAGGATATATGCATTGTGACTGACAATTTGAATAGGCTTTTACGCCCTGAGATTCTCCTAATGCTGTTCCAAAATCATTGACACAATTGTTACTACACATTTGCTTACCTTGTTCGAACATGGATTGGTTTTGTTCGGTTGTAAATGGTTCAGGTTTGTCGATTAATCCATAACCATCGGTTGCAATACTTTGTGCCAATAATGAAGTTGAAAACAGAATCAGGAGGGATAATTTCATTTTTTATTTCCCATTAAAATTTGCTTTTCTTTTTTCCAAAAACGCCTGTGTTCCTTCTTTCATATCTTCGGTTGCGCATGTGACAGCAAAGGCCTTGGCTTCATAATCCAAACCTTCCGGTAATGAGCATTCAGCACCGTGATTGATTGAATCAATGATACACTGCATTGCAATTGGAGCAGAATAGGTTAGTTGTTTTGCCATTTTTGCAACAGTTTCAGCCAATTCGTTTTGTGGTACAACCAAATTAACCAAACCAATTTCGTAAGCTCTTTGAGCATTAATCATGTTTCCAAGTAAATTCATTTCCAAGGCTCGACCTTTTCCAACCAAACGCACCAGTCTTTGAGTTCCTCCAAATCCCGGAATCACACCAAGTTTGATTTCCGGTTGTCCGAACATCGCATTCTCGGAAGCGACACGAATATGGCAGGACATAGCAAGTTCACAACCACCACCTAAGGCAAAGCCATTAACGGCAGCGATTACCGGTTTGCCTGATTGTTCGATGGTATTCATCACTTTTTGACCATAACTGGCAAACTTCATTCCAGTGACGGCGTTGGCTTTAGCTAGTTCGGAAATATCTGCTCCGGCTATAAATGACTTTTCTCCACTACCGGTAATTATTATTGCAGCAACATTCTCATCAGTTTGAGCGTTGTTGATTGCTTCTTCAATTTCTTTTAAGGTTTTTTGATTTAGGGCATTGAGTTTTTCAGGTCTATTGACTGTTAGTGTTAAGATATTGTTATTTGTTTCTAAAAGGATGTTTTCCATTATTTGAAGTCTCAATTATTTAACCGTCATATTGTATCAATTATTGAACTGAATAGCTGTATTTATGTCTATAGGAGTTGTGAATATTCGTGCTGTAGCATAGAATACGCAACTTCAAAAATTATCAACATTGAGGAAAAATGATGAATTTTAAAATTTTATTAGCTGTATTGATGGTGATTTTTGCCGGTTTGGCAAAGTCTCAAAATGCAGAACCAACTTTTGATAAAAAGAAAGCCAGTTATGCAATCGGCTACCGTATGGGAATTGAATTTGCCGGCAGACAAGGAACTGAATTTGAACTGGATGTTGAAGAAGCAATCAAGGGTATCAGAGACTCAGCAGCTAAAAAAGACCCTGCAGTTTCAAAAGAGGATATGGTGCTGAATGTTCAAGGATATGAAAAGAAAATGCAGATGAAACAAATGGAAATGTACAAAAAACTAGCGGATGAAAACAAAAAGCGTAGTGATGGATTTTTAGCAGAAAATCGTAAGAAAAAAGGCATTAAAGAGCTTCCATCAGGGGTTCAGTACAGAGTGATCGAAGATGGTGTTGGTAATCATCCAACGATGGATAGCGAAGTCACAATTCACTACAGAGGTTCTCTCATTGGCACTGAAGATGTGAATAACTATCAGGAATTTGACAGTACATTCATAAGAGGCGAACCAAGAACGCTGAAAGTAAGTGAAGGCTTAAAAGGTTGGCAGGAAATTTTACCTTTAATGAGACCGGGCGGAAAATGGCAAGTTTATATTCCACCTGAGTTGGGATTCGGTATCAGAGGGCAAAGTCCAATTGGTCCAAATGAAGTTTTAGTTTTTGACATCACTTTGTTGAGCATCAATAAATAAGAACCAGCTAGAATTGATTCATACGGGGCGGATTATTCATGCCCCGTTTTTTTATGTTAAAACCAGAAAATAAACAGAACCTCTATCAGAACCTGAAAGCCAGATTAAAAACAGATTTGATTCCGACAGAAATTTGGCAGGCTTCAGGGCATGATGAATTGCTTCCGGCAGCAGTATTAGTTCCACTGTTCTGGAAAAATGATGAACTTCATATCCTGTTGACCAAAAGATCTGAGAGTTTAAAAAAGCATTCAGGACAAGTGAGCTTCCCCGGTGGTCGGTTTGATAAAGAAGATTTGACAATCAGACAGGCTGCAATCAGAGAAACTCGTGAAGAAATTGGGATTGCAGAAGAACACATCAATGTAGTTGGATATCTGGATGATGTGCAGACAGCTTCAGGTTTTTATGTAACTCCCTTTGTAGCTGTTTTGGATGATAATTTTTCAATAACAAGAAACACAAGCGAAGTATCTGAAGTTTTTTCAGTTCCATTTCAATACTTTGCTGAGGAAAGTAATCGCAGTAAACATACAGCGAAATATAAAGGACAAAATGTGAATTACTATGTATATCCACATCAAAAGCATACAATTTGGGGCGTTACCGCAGAAATTATCGTAAAATTAGTCGATAAAATCATTGAATAGAATTATTTATATTAAGCAACAATGACAGCAAAAATCAAAGGAAAACTATTTATTAAAACTCATGGCTGCCAGATGAATGAATATGATTCATCTAAAATGCATGATGTTTTACATGATACTCATGAGCTCACATTAACTGAGAACGAAGATGAGGCGGATGTTATATTGCTGAACACTTGTTCCATTCGAGAAAAGGCACAAGAAAAAGTTTTTTCACAACTTGGCAGGTGGAGAAAACTTAAAGACAAAAATCCGAACCTTATCATCGGGGTGGGCGGATGTGTCGCTTCACAGGAAGGTGAGAATATTTTAAAAAGAGCTCCGTATGTAGATATGGTTTTCGGACCACAAACACTTCACAGATTACCCAAAATGCTTGATGCGGTACAGTCTGAACATAAGGCTCAACTTGATATTAGTTTTCCTGAAATTGAAAAATTTGATAACCTCCCTGAACCTAAAAAGGAAGGAGCTTCGGCTTTTGTTTCAATCATGGAAGGTTGCAGTAAATATTGTACATTTTGTGTGGTTCCATACACACGTGGAGAAGAAGTTTCCAGACCATTGGACAGTGTATTGGCAGAAGTGATGGAACTTTCATTACAAGGTGTTAAAGAAATTAATTTACTGGGACAAAACGTAAATGCCTATAGGGGAACAACTCATGAAGGAGATGTTGCAGATTTAGCGGATTTAATTCATTATGTAGCAGCCATTGACGGAGTAGAAAGAATACGTTTCACGACATCACATCCTGTTGAATTTACCGATGCTTTAATTGAGGCTTATGCTCATGAGCCCAAATTGGCCAATTATTTGCACTTACCGGTACAAAGTGGTTCGGACAGAATTTTATCAGCCATGAAACGCGGCCACACAGCATTGGAATATAAACAAAAAATTCGCAAACTCAGAGAAGTTCGTCCCGATATTAGTTTGTCATCCGATTTTATTGTTGGATTTCCAGGGGAGACGGACAAGGATTTTGCTGCAACCATGAAATTGATTAACGATATTAAGTTTGATCAGAGTTACAGTTTTATTTATTCCAAACGCCCCGGAACTCCGGCAGCTAACATTGAAGATGAAGTCCCAATGTCGGTCAAGAAAGAAAGATTGCAAATTTTGCAGGAAACTATTAACGGATTTGCCGCTGAAATTTCACAACAAATGGTCGGAACAACTCAAAGAGTTTTGGTCGAGGGAGTTTCCAAGAAAGATCCTAAGCAACTGGCTGCAAGAACTGAAAATAACAGAGTTGTAAACTTCGATGGTAATCCACGTTTGATTGGCAGTATGATAGATTTGGAAATCACCGAGGCTTATCGCAACTCATTACAAGGGAAAATAATAATTAATGACTGAAGTCCAAAATACTATTAAAACGATTGAAATCGAAGATGTAAACAATGGTGTTCTTGCCAATTTATACGGATTTCAGGATGAACATTTAAAACTTCTGGCTAAAAAAACTCAAACTAAGATAAATGCTCGAGGAAATCACCTGCAAATCGAAGGTGAAGAAGAAAACATTTCTGTCGTTGAAAGTTGCCTTCAATTAATGTTGGATGAAGCTGTTAATGAGTCCCTAAATCTTGAAATGGTTCATATTATTGTTCAGGGAAACTATCAAAATACACAAACCGAAAAAGACTCTCAGGCCGATTTTTCTGAAGTGACAATCCAAACCCGCAAAGGAGCAATTGTCGGGCGTTCACTGAATCAAAAACTCTATCTGCACAATATCGTCACGCATGATATAAATTTCGGAATTGGTCCAGCCGGAACAGGAAAAACTTATCTGGCTGTTGCCTGTGCTGTAGATGCAATATTGAACCAGCAAGTTCAAAGAATTATTCTCGTCAGACCGGCGGTGGAAGCCGGCGAAAGGCTTGGTTTTTTACCCGGTGATTTATCCGAAAAAGTCGATCCTTATCTTCGTCCTCTCTATGACGCATTGTATGAAATGTTGGGAGTGGAGAAGGTCGAGCGGATGTTGGAGAAAAACATTATTGAAGTCGCACCACTAGCATTTATGCGTGGACGGACGTTAAACAACGCATTTGTCATTTTGGATGAAGCTCAGAATACAACAATTGAACAAATGAAAATGTTTTTAACTCGTACTGGTTTCGGAACGACTGTTGTCGTTACAGGTGATGTCACTCAGGTTGATTTAAAACCCGGACAAACTTCAGGTCTAAAGCATGCTATTGAAGTGTTGAAAGAAGTCCATGATATTAGTTTCAGCTGGTTTGAATCGAAAGACGTGGTGCGACACAATTTGGTTCAAAAAATCATTAATGCCTATGAGGCTTTTCCAAAATAAACTTGATAACCTTAAAAACAAGAAAAGCCTGCACCATTCGATGCAGGCTTTTGAACATAGAAGCGACTATACTTCTTTAGGGATTCTGATGGATTCAACCAAATCCTGAATTTCCTGCGGTGGCTCTTCAGTGACTTTGCTGACGACCAATGCAACGACAAAGTTAAAAATCATTCCTAATGAGCCTATGCCCTCAGGGGAAATTCCAAACCACCAGTTATCGGCATTATTTAATTCCAAATGCATGAATTTGAAATAAATGATGTAGCTCAATGTGAACACAATACCAACAATCATGCCTGCAACTGCTCCGGTTTTATTGACTCTTTTGTTGAAAATACCAAGTAAGATTGCCGGGAATAGTGATGAGGCTGCGAGACCAAAAGCAAGTGCCACCACCTGAGCGACAAATCCCGGTGGATTAGCTCCAAGATATCCCGCTATTAGAATGGCTACAGCTGCTGATACACGACCAATAAACAGTTCTTTTTTCTCAGAGATTTCAGGAGCAATTATACCTTTCACCAAATCATGAGAGATTGAAGAGGATATAACCAATAACAATCCGGCAGCAGTTGAAAGTGCGGCAGCAATACCACCGGCGGCAATCAATGCGATGACCCAGTTTGGAAGTTGAGCAATTTCCGGATTTGCCAGAACCATGATGTCTCTGTCAACTTTCAGCTCGTTGCCTTTCCAACCATAACTGTCAGCTTTCGCTTTGAAAGATTCGTTCTTGTCATTGTAATATTGAATCCGGCCATCACCATTTTTATCATCAAATGTTAAGAGACCAGTTTTTTCCCAAGTTGCAAACCATGAAGGTTTGTCGGAATATTTTAAATTGCCATCCACTGCACCAACTTCACCAGGTTGAATCGTATTTATTAAGTTCAGTCTCGCTAGTGAACCTACTGCAGGAGCTGTGGTGTAAAGAATTGCAATGAATAATAACGCCCAACCAGCTGATTTTCTGGCATCACTCACTTTAGGAACTGTGAAGAATCGAACAATCACATGAGGTAAACCGGCTGTTCCAACCATTAAAGCAGCAGTTATGAATAATAAGTCTGTTGTGCTTTTGGAACCGGCAGTGAAAGCATTAAATCCTAACATTGTGACAATTTCATCGAGTTTTGCCAGTAAGGAAATATCCTGACCTGCTAAATTGCTTCCAAATGCCAGTTGTGGAATAGGATTACCGGTAATTTGAACGGAGATAAAAATTGCCGGAACCATATAAGCAAAAATCAATACACAATATTGAGCAACCTGAGTGTAAGTAATACCTTTCATACCACCTAGAACAGCATAAAAGAACACAATTCCCATACCAATAATCAATCCGGTAAGTATTTCTACCTCCAAAAATCTGGAAAATACAATGCCGACACCACGCATTTGCCCGGCGACATATGTGAAAGAAATAATAATCAAACAGATTACGGCTACCACTTTTGCGGTTTTGGAATAATATCGGTCACCAATAAATTCAGGAACAGTAAACTTTCCGAATTTCCTCAGATAAGGAGCCAGTAACAAAGCAAGGAGCACATAACCACCGGTCCATCCCATTAAATAAACTGATGAATCATATCCTGCAAATGAAATAATACCTGCCAGAGAAATAAATGATGCGGCAGACATCCAGTCAGCGGCAGTTGCCATACCATTAGCAATCGGATGAACACCTTTCCCGGCAACATAAAAATCACCGGTTGAGCGTGCTTTTGCCCAAATTGCAATAGCGATATAGAGTATGAATGATGCGACAACAACAACAATAGTTAAAGTTTTTAAATCCATTGTTAATCCTCCACACCGTATTTCTTATCGAGTGTATTCATTTTTTTTGCATACACGAAGATAAGTATCAGATAAACATACATTGAACCTTGCTGAGCAATCCAAAAACCGAGTTTGAAACCACCAAACTGGATGGTGTTGAGCTGATCAACTAGCACAATTCCCAAGACGTATGAAACAATAAACCAAATTGATAAAAGCAATCCCATGAGTTTGAGATTGGCTTTCCAATAGGCTTCGCGATTTTCTTTTGAAGACATAAATGAACCCTCTTACATTTTTAGTGCTTTCAATATATCAGAATCGTTTGATGAAATAACTTATACTTTGGTATAGGTTACTGTGAGAAATTTGTTCAATCGATTATACTTGTTAGTCTCAAAGAGAAGCCGAATAGGGGAAAATGGTTAACAGCAAAGTGATTTATCTGGCTTTTTTCATATACATGTCCTTGATGTATATTGTTGCCACTTGGGGTGATAAGCAGGATTTAAGCCGGAAAAAAATCTTGAGAAGTTTTGTTTACAGCCTTTCGTTGGCTGTTTATTGCACATCCTGGACATTTTATGGTGCTGTTGGAACAGCTACAAAAACAGGTTGGGGCTTCCTGCCTATTTATCTGGGTCCGATTCTACTGTTTACTGTTGGTTGGCCGCTCGTCAATAAGATTATTAAAATCAGCAAATCAAAGAATGCCACTTCTATTGCTGATTTTGTCGCCAGCCTTTATGAGAAATCTCGGAGAATTGCCGTTCTGGTGACTTTTATAGCTGTTTTTGCAGTTGTTCCTTATATTGCTTTGCAACTTGAAGCGATTTCTTCCAGTTTGGAAGCGATATCCGTCGATACAGATAATGCACAATTCCGAACTTTTGTCATTGCCGCGATGGTGAGTTTCTTTTCAATTGTCTTCGGCACGCAAAAACTTGATGTGACAGAACATCACAGAGGATTAATGATGGCAATCGCTTTTGAATCACTGATTAAAGTGATTGCTTTTGTTGCTGTGGGTGTGTTGGTGGTTTTTTCACTTTATTCCGGACCAGTGGATGTTGTAAAGGAGGGAACTAAATTCGACTTGGTTGCCAATGGGCCGACTCTTTCTATGAATTTCATCTCGCAGATTATTCTGGCTTTTTTGGTGTTCATGTCTTTACCCAGACAATTTCATGTAACCGTTGTTGAAAACGAAAGCCGAGATGATTTGATATGGTCTCGTTGGGTTTTTGTTATTTATTTGTTGCTATTTTCGGCATTTGTTATTCCCATTTCAATGGCGGGTCAAAGTTTTTTGCCTAATGATTCATCTGCTGACATGTATGTTTTAGAGCTGCCAATTTTCATGAAACAGGAATGGATGACCTTACTCGTGTTCTTCGGTGGACTTGCCGCTGCGACTGGAATGATAATTATTTCAACAATTGCTTTGAGTACAATGGTCAGTAATGACTTGTTGTTACCTTTATATTTAAAAGCCAAACAATATAACCTCCCCAAAAAGTCCGACTTGCAATCGTTGGTATTAAATAGTCGCAGAGCCAGTATCATTTTGATTACTTTCTTGGGCTATCTTGTTTATTATCTCCTTGATGAAGAAATTCCATTAGCTTCATTTGGAAATTTATCATTTCTACTGACAGTTCAATTTGCACCGGCAATCTTACTGGGAATTTATTGGCACAAAACCAACAAACAAGCAGCTTTTGGTGGTGTGGTTGCAGGTGTTTTTGTTTGGTGTTTATTTGTTTTTATACCTGAAATTTTCATTAAAAGTGCTGAAAACTATACCAAAAGTGGTTTCATGTACACCTTGCAGAATTTAAGTAGCAGCAATTTTTCGTTATCCAAATTCGTGTTTTATTCTTTAGGAGTCAATGTCTTAGTCTATTTTGTTTTAGCCTATTATTATCGTTATATTAATCAAAAACAAAAAGTGGCTTCTCAAAATGATGTTTCCACACAGTCAGAAACAATAAAGGTCAAAGATTTAAAAGCGGCTGTTGCTAATATTGTCGGACAAAACGTAGTGGAACAATCTTATGAGAATTTTTTCCAGGGCTTTAATAACCAAATCACTGATGATTCCGAAGTCTCAACACCAATAATTCAGTTTACTGAGCGCCTATTATCCGGTTCAATTGGCTCCTCGTCTGCCAGAACCATGTTAACGGCTTTATTGAAAAGCAAGGGCTTGACTGTCAATGATATTGTGATTCTTTTGGATGAAACCTCTCAGGCAATTCGTTTTCACCGCAGAATGACCGATGCTACCTTGGATACCATTTCACAAGGTATCAGTGTGGTTGACAGTAATTTGAGGCTGGTTGCCTGGAATAAACAGTACCTCAAATTATTAAATTATCCCGAAGGAATGGTTTACAAAGGCATGGCAATTGAAGAATTGATTCGATATAACGCCTCACGAGGTCTATTAGGTGACAATAGCGCAACAAACGAAGTTGAAAAGAGATTAGTTCACTTGCGCAAAGGTCTTCCGTATCGACATGAGAAATCCTATGGAAATTCAAAATATCTGCAAATAGAAGGCAATCCAATGCCTGATGGCGGATATGTCACAACATTTATGGATGTCAGTCACTATAAAATGATTGAGCAAAAGCTCATCAAATCTGAGAACGATATACGATTTTATACGGAAAACTCACCGGCAATGTTGGCATATATTGATAATAGTTATGACCTGAAATTTGCTAATAAGGCCTATATCAACATTTTTTCTTCGCACGAGAATACGATTGTTGGTCGAAATATCAATGAACTTTATGAAGAAAATCAGTTGAACCAATGCAAACCACATCTGGATTCGGCATTAGAAGGGAAACAAGTCTCTTTCGAATTTGAATTGGATGATGGAATTGATAATAAGAGATTTTTGCTCGGTAATTTTGTTCCGGATGTTGATACAAAGTCACAAGTTGTTAAAGGAGTTTTTGCAATCCTTCAGGATATTTCAACTCGTCGAAAAACTGAACTGGAGTTGCAAAAATCGAAAGAAAGTCTGGAAATAAGGGTTCAGGAACGAACCCAAGAACTTCAAATAGCCAAGAAAAAAGCCGAAACTGCCAATAAAAGTAAAACAAAATTCATCGCCGATGCCAGTCACGACTTATTACAACCATTTAATGCGGCTCGATTGTTTTGTTCATTACTTTCTGAGAAAAGTGATGAACTCCCCGAAGATATACGCTCGACAGTCAATAATTTGGATCACTCGCTAAGATCTGCCGAGAACTTGCTTGGTGCATTGCTTGATATTGCAAAGATTGATGCCGGAGGAATAAGTGTTGATAAAAGTAATGTATCAATTAATCAACTCTTTGAGTATCTAAAAAATCAGTACAAATCATTAGCAGCGAAA